>Ga0257122_1001051_pt1 | contig 20795 bp, 13 predicted proteins | sample SI106_120metaG_FD_190146 | JGI IMG/M metagenome (GOLD analysis project Ga0257122, IMG submission 190146) | Marine microbial communities from Saanich Inlet, British Columbia, Canada - SI106_120 | ecosystem: Environmental > Aquatic > Marine > Inlet | place: Canada: British Columbia | collected... | reverse complement strand
ATTGGAACAAAGAGAACACATAATCTGTGTGGACGATGAGGAAGGGATTCTGCTGGCGTTGAAGCAGCAACTCATTCCCTTCCAAAATGGTTGCGATATCTCTCTGGCCCAAAGCGGCCAGGAAGCGCTGGAATTGCTCGATGACTTGGAGCAAGAAGGCGAAGCCGTAGCCATGGTCATCGCTGATCAGATCATGCCGGGAATGAAAGGCGTGGAGCTTCTTGAAAAGATCCACCGACGGCTTCCGGAAACCGCCAAGATTCTGCTAACGGGACAAGCCGGCCTCGACGCCGTGGTGCGGGCTATCAATCACGCGGGGCTCAGTCGCTATCTGACCAAGCCTTGGGACGAACCCGACCTGCGACTGACAGTGGAAACCCTACTCGCCAAATACCGTTTGGGCCGAGAAAATAGCCGCTTGGTGTTGGATCTAAAACGAAAGAACGCCGAGCTCTTGGCGCTCAATTCTGAACTTGAGGATCGCGTCGACGACCGCACCGCCCAATTGGCCTCCGCCAATGAACGATTGGCCACGCTAGCCATTACCGACGGCCTAACTGGCCTTTTTAACCACAGACATTTTTATGAACGAATAGAATTGGAAGTTAAAAGGAGCCATCGCTCTGGCTTTCCTCTCAGTTTATTGATGATCGATGTGGACCATTTCAAGGATTTCAACGATAGCTTGGGGCATCCGGCGGGCGACGATGCACTACGCGAGCTGGGCAAAGTACTCGCCGAAGGGCGACGGGCGGCGGATATCGTGGCGCGCTACGGTGGTGAGGAATTTGCGATCTTGCTAATCGACACCCCTGCAGATGCAGCGCAACGCGTCGCGGAGCAACTACGGCACCGAACTGAAAAGGTCTTCGGGCAGAATGAAAACTCAACACCTCACAGCCGCCCCATCACAATAAGTGTCGGCGTGGCGACAAGCCCCGATCACGCGGATAATTCAGAAGAGCTGATGAGGGCCGCAGACAAGGCTCTGTACCGAGCCAAAGGAGACGGGCGTAATTGCGTCCGCCTGGCCGATGCAACGGCCGGTTCAGACAAGAAGGACATAGTATCTTGAACGTTGGTGTTATTGGAGCCGGCAGCTGGGGAACAGCGCTGGCCAAAGTTGCGGTCGCTGCGGGCCATAAAGTACGCATTTGGGCGTATGAAGCCGAAGTTGTTGAACAGCTCAACCGGGGGACAAATGAGGTTTTCCTTCCCGGCGTCACTCTGCCCCCCATGTGCGCGTCTGCTGAACTCAGCGAAATAATTCCGGACCAGGATATCCTGATCTCGGTGGTTCCATCGCACGTGGTAAGAACGATTTGGGAGCAAGCAGCGCCCTTCATCACGGGATCGCCCATCATTGTCAGTGCCACCAAAGGAATCGAAAACGGCTCCCTGCAAACCATGCATGAAGTCCTTTGTGACGTATTGCCCGAGAGTCTGCACCAAAAGATTGTCGTCTGTTCCGGCCCGTCTTTCGCCGCTGAAGTTGGGCGAGGCAAGCCCGCTGCAGTCGTCGCTGCGGCGGAAAACCTCGGCGCGGCTCTAGAAGTTCAGTCGGCCCTCTCAACGACAGAATTCCGCATTTATACCAGTGAGGATCCCGTGGGCGTGGAAATGGGCGGTGCGACGAAAAACGTTGTCGCCATTGCCGCCGGCATCGCCGATGGACTCCAGCTAGGCAAGAGCGCCATAGCCGGCATGATGACCCGCGGTCTCGCGGAAATAACTCGGCTTGCGGTAGCTAAGGGCGCAACGCCAATGACCCTCGCGGGACTGTCGGGTATGGGAGATTTGATTCTCACCTGCACCACGGACCTTTCCCGAAACCGCACCGTAGGCCTTCGCTTGGGCCAAGGTGAATCCCTGGAAGCAATTCGCAGCGACATGGTGATGGTTGCCGAAGGTGTGTTAACGGCGAAGTCCTGTTTCAACCTGGCCAAGAAGTTGAATGTCGACATGCCGATCTGCGGGTCGGTCTATAGCGTTCTCTACGAGGGGCGAACCCCTGAAGAGGGCGTACGTCAGCTCCTAGAGCGCCAGCTACGACACGAACTGGAGCATTACTAGTGGCGCGATTCTTTCAGTTAGGCGTCACCCTCTCGTATCTGGCAATTTGCGCCTGTCCCGCGTCCGAAAACAAAGAAGGCAAGACGAACACCACTCCACCCGGTCCTGGCATAAGCGAGAAACCTGGCAAGGTTACGATCTCGACAGTTCCCAGCGCCGCCTCAGTCCTCATCAATGGTCGAGACCGCATCGGTAAAACGCCAATTACTCTGGAGCGCAAAGGGGGAACACGGCTTCATCTGCACCTGGTTAAAGAAGGTTACAAATATGCGCGTCGGGTCGAATTCTTCGTAGCCGGGACAACACGGCAATCGCATATCAGGTTGAGCCGCGCGACGGGAAAAATCGTCGTCACGTCCACGCCGATTAAAGGGGCCAGAATCATAATCGATGGCCAGCGCAGTGGAAAAACCCCGGACCGAATCGCAGTCCCCATCGGCGAACACCACGTTTCCGTCGCACGAGACGGCTTTCTACCCTTTTCCACGAAAGTGACCGTTAAGGAGGGAGAAGAAACGCCGGTTCAAGCCGGCCTAATGCCGATGTCGGTAAAAGGTGCAAAAGGAAAATTGGGTTTCCTGTCACTCACAAGCAACCGGCTGGCATTGGTCCATTTGGATGGCAAATTATTCGGGGTGGCGCCGCTAAGGCGCATTCCCCTGCAGCAGAAGAAATACACCCTCGAAGTCAGTAACCCTGCACTCGCAGAGAAAAAGACCATTGAGCTACGCATTGTGAAGGGTAAACATACCCAGCTCAATATTTCGCTCGGTCCCGAAAAGAAGTAGCACCGACAACACTGCCGTCAGGCGGCTTCTCGCCAGACTATTTAATATGAACGCGTCCCGCTACTTGCGGGGTTTCATCAATTTGAAATTACCCGCGCCCTCTTCCGTCTTGACCTTGGCGAAAAATTCGCAGCTCATACAGGAAGATTGCTTCTCCGCAAAGGTCCCTTGGACTTTGCCGCCACATAAGGTTCCGGTCACGCCCCAACAAATACGGCCGCCGTTCGTTCCCGAATTGATCCCCGTGGAAGTCTCATCTTCAGCAGCCGGACATACACCAAATTCTTCGGTCTTGGCGCCACCAGGTTCACGACCGCATTTCTTGATATCCCAACAGTTTTCTTTCGACATGCTGCCCTCCTAGGCATTCCGTATAACGAGTGTCCCGCCCGGTACCCGCCCTTTGACCCCGATCATTTTTTCTAGGTCACCCCCCTCATCGGTCCCATCCCTGATCTGTTTAGTAAATTATCACAAAAACTGTAATATGCCATGCATTTTTTATGCGGACAGTAATGCGCAACTGATCTATGTCAAGCTGCATCTGCGCGGTTTATTGATCGTCGTCAAATATTCAAGATAATTGGGGGATCGTTGCAATACGATCTATGCGGGCTGTGCGGGCTATGGCCGGTTGGCCGATTCTCTGGCGGTCAGCGTTTACGGCGCTCGATACCGAGCGTCTGCATTCTACTGAGCAGACTTGTGCGGGGTACCTCGAGTTCCCGAGCAGCGTGGGCAACCACCCCGCCATGGGACTCGAGGGTCAGTTCGATGATTCGGGTCTCAAACCCATCTAGCGCCTCTCGCTCGCAGAGCAGCCGCCGCCAGCTATCCGCCAGCTCGTCTTCTTCCACCTGAAAGCGACTCGAAACGGGGGCGCTGGGATCCACAACCGCGCTGGGTTTTGGAATGGTTAGGGGACCGGAGCCCAAATCCTCGGCGGTAAGATGCTCTGGGGTGAGCGTGTCGGCATCGGCATCGTCGGCCAGGGCTCGCAACCGGGCACGTTGAATCACCGATTCTAGCTGACGAATATTCCCCGGCCATCCGAGCCTTTCGGAAAGGAGCATTCGGCGCATGGGTACGGAAAGCCGCCAGTCTCGCGTTGAATCACTGCGCCTAAGAAAGGTTGCCGCCAGGAAGGGTATATCCTCCCGTCTTTCGCGCAATGGTTTGAGCCGTAGCGTGATCGCCGCCAAACGATAGTAAAGATCCTCTCGAAAGCGGCCGTCCTTCATGGCAGCACTGAGATCGCCATTGGTCGCGGCGATGATTCTCACATCTGCCCGCTTTGGCTCCTTACCTTGATAACCCAGAGGGCGGTAGGCGCCGAATTGCGTAAAATCCAAGAGTAGCTGTTGGGCATGCGGGGGAAGGTTGAGCACCTCGTCCAGAATCAGCGTGCCGCCGTCGGCGAATTCCACCAAACCCCGGCGTTTCGTCATCGCTCCCGAATAGGCCCCTTTTTCGTGGCCAAACAGTTCTGACGTGATCGTGTTGAGATCATCGCTGGCCCCTAGAACGGCTCGAACCACGGGGGTACGCCCACTTGCATCGGCCAGGGCCTGAGCCAACATCGTCTTTCCGGTTCCCGATTCCCCCAAAACCAAAACGGAGGTCTCGCTATTCATACTGGCTTTGACGTCCCTCGCAAGGTAGTCGTTGCCTTTGATCAGCTCCTCCAACGAGGGCCCCAAATGGGTTGGGGAATTTGTCACCTGAGCTTCGCGAAGTTGTTCGCGGGTAACTTGGAGTTTGTGGTTTTGTTCCAATACGACGGAAATCAAACTCGCTGCCGCCTGAAAGAAATCTCGGTGCGACTTTCCAATCTGTTTATCTAGGCTGCGGAAATCGAGGTATAGAACGCCTCGAATACTCTCCTGCTTTTCGTCGTCGCGCCAGGCGATGGGCCTCAAAGGCGCCGCGAGCGCGCTGAGTATGCCCAACGTGATAATGCTCTCCGCGGAATTCGTGGCTTCGTCGGGCTGCCAGATTACGCATTCCCCTTTTTCCATCACCTCTTTGATCAGGGTCTTGCTGATTTCTTCTCGCTCGTACGGGCTGAGAGCTCGATTACCAGAGCGCCCGTTGATCGCGTGGGAGAGGCCTGACGAATCCGTCAACAGAATGAGCCCACGATCGGCGCCGAAAACTTCCACCAGGCGGTCGAGACAGTCATCCATGAACGTGACGCGGTCGACGCTAGTTACGAGCCCGTCGACGAGTTGACGCATCGCATCCCACATCAAGACATGTTCGAGTTGCAGATGCTCAGAAAGCTTGGGCTGCAGCATGGAGATCTATCCTTTCCCTCAGCATCATACGCTATTGGCGGCTTATGCGAAAATGCCTCACTTGGCCCTTGGGGACGGAGGGGGACTTGGGGACAATAGCCCTCAAGAAGTCCCCAAGTCCCCCTCCGTCCCCATGAAGTCGGCTATCCGGCGCCACAATTCAACGAATGCCGTCTCGTCGAAGGCGGAGCCAGACGGTAGCCAATCTGCGTAGGGCTGTCCCCCCGCGTCATAAAACTGGCCGACGACGTCCAAATGGTCCGCCACGGCGGCATGCACCAATACCCCATACGACTGACTGAATGTGGGAACGATACCATCATTTGACGCGCGCTCAACGACAAATGGAAACGCATCCATCAAATGCCGTAGTGCTTCCGTGCCGGGGCTCGGATAAGGATAGTTTCCAGGCCGACTGGCGGTGAGCCGATGCAATAAGGAAAAAACCGTATAGCGAGTTCCGCGGTCGATGCTCCCCATCTGAGCCAGCCGACGAAACCGAGGCGGAGGGGCGGCCGTAACAACGGCGCCGTAGCGAACCCCCGGCCGATCGTTAACCGCCGCATTGAAAAGGTCCATGCCAGCGGGAGTCAGCTGAACGACGGCTCCCTGATCTTCCGACATTTCCTGCAAAAACTGCCACAGAGGGTCATCATCGGAAAGTGAAATCGATTTGAATAGCCGCTTGGCCAACACATCGAGCGCGGTATCGCGGCGTCCCAGGCGGTCGTCGAATTCTGCAATCAAGCGGGTCAGTTGCGCAGCGGCGAAGAGCCCATAGCGACCTTGCTCCGATGTCGCCATGACGGAGAGAAACTGCAGGAGATTTCGCCCTTGCAGACTGTTGCCATAATTGGCCAAGGGCGTGCCAAAATGGGGCGTGCACAGCGTAATCGCCGTGCGGGTCCGCGCAGCCACCTCCCCTTCATCATCCCCCGGCCTCAAACGCACCCCGGGCGTGAGCAAGAGCCGAATATCTAGGCCACCGGTGGAATGGCCGACAAAGTGAATCGCATCAGCTTCGAGACCACCGGCCGCCACCACCTCATCCAGAAGCCGAAGAGAACGGTTTCGAATGGACCCTGTTGGCATGGTCTCACATTCCACAATGTCGACGGTTTCGCCTAGGTCCGCCAAGGCCTCACCCAGCACACGATCAACCCGGTTGAAATAGTTGAGTGCACCGATGGAATTGAAACCAAAGAACCCCGGTACCAAGAACAACTTCGTACGCTTATTTGCCGCCATGCCCCGAAGGATAGCCGGTGCACTGGGCGACAGACAAGTCATGGGCAGTCGAATGCTCGCCAGCAGCAGCGGCGAGCACTTTCTCTTTTTATTTCCTTATTAAAGCGTTAGTGTACGCTCCTCTGTCGAGCCAAACATCAAACGAGTCTACGGCCTCCCATGAAAGATAGTACCGACCCATCGCCGGCAGAAACCGCCCTCGCTCTTGCGCAGAAACGCATTGCCGAGCTGGAAGACCAGCTCAAAGCGAAATCTGAAAGCGAAAACGAACGCGAGCAAGACGACGATGTCCTCAGCAAGGCGAACCTCATGGCCTTGCTGGAGAATACCTCAGACTACATCGTCATCAGTGATGCTGAGAACTCACCGAGATTCTTCAATCACGGCTATGCGGCTATCATGAAAGAGCTTCTGGGCATCGACATGAAGCCCGGCGTCAGACCCAATTTGCAGCTCCAGTCCGCCGAACAACGAGCGTTTTGGGAGGATTGCCATCGCCGCATTCGAGCAGGTGAGCAATTCCGCGCAGAATTCCCTCTCGAACGCCCCAACCACGAGCCCCGCTATTTTGAAATTTCCTGCAATCCCTTGATCGTGGACGGAAAGGTAATCGGCTCCTCCGAAGTAACCCGGGAAGTCACCGCGAAGAAGAAACAGGAAAGAATGTTGCGCGACAGTGAGCGCTACAATCGAATGCTCGTCCAGCGGCTGCCTATCGGGATTCTTCTCTACCGCATGGATGGCAAGAAGGTCGATGCGAACGCAGCCTACGCCAACATCATCGGCCGAACCATCGAGGAAACCCTGGAGCTAGAATATGAAGAGCTCACCCCCAAGGCCTACGCTAAGGAAGAACTCGAAAAGCTGCGCGCCCTTGAGGAAACGGGATTTCACGGTCCGTATGAAAAACATTACCTCCACAAAGACGGACATTGGGTCCCCGTTCGGCTCAACAGCTTGCTATTGGAGCAAAATGGGGTGCGCTATATCTGGTCAACGGTAGAGGATATCAGCGAGAGAAAAAAGGCAGAAAAACGGGCGCGAGATTTGGAGGCAGAGCTGCGCCTACATCAGCGGCTAGAAGCAGTGGGCATTCTCGTCGACGGCATTGCCCATGAATTCAACAATATTCTCGCCCCAATTCTAGGTTATGCCTCCATGCTTCGTGACGCTAAAAGTTCGCCGAAGCTGCACGAAAAGGGCATTCTGCGCATTGAACGGGCGGCCCAGCGAGGCCGAGATTTAGTCAGCCGCTTGCTAACATTCAGCCGTCAAGGAACCTCCGCGCTGAGCAATTTGGACTTCAGCAACCTCGTAGAAGAGGCTTTGCAGCTGATGCGCGCCACCTTGCCCGCAACCATCGACATACAATACAAGAATGATGCTGCCGAAAAATCTGCGTGTATCGTGCGAGGCAACGAAACAGATTTGCATCAGGTTTTGGTGAACTTGCTGACAAACAGTGCCCAGGCCACGCCCAAACACGGTGGAACAATCCACGTTGAACTCTGCCTGGGACATGCCCCGATGAAGGTAGAAAGCAAACACCCAGCCTTGGCCGGTAAACCGTTGGTCATCCTGCGGGTAAAAGACCACGGACATGGCATGGACAAGGCTACCGTCGAACATGCCTTTGAGCCCTTCTTTACGACCAAGGCCATCGGTGAAGGCACAGGGCTGGGCCTTTCCATAGTCCACGGTATTGTGAGCGGTTCCGCAGGTGCGATTGAGATCTCTAGCGATTTGGAGCAAGGCTCAACTGTAACCATTTATCTGCCCCAAATTTCCGGAGAATTGCCCACCTCCGACGTGGTCCCACCTCCAGAACTCGCCACACACCACGAGCGAGTTCTTTTGGTAGACGACGAAATCGACGTGGCGAGAATGGCCCAAGCCGTGCTGGAAGTTAGCGGCTACCGAGTCACCGTGGAGACGGGCAGCCAGGCAGCCTTACAACGACTTCGAAGGGGAAGCGACCGGTTCGACCTGGTGATTACAGACCAGACCATGCCTGACATGACCGGAATCGAACTCGCGGAAGGGTTGCGTAGCCTAGGCTCTAGCACGCCCGTTCTTCTGATCAGCGGCTACGGAGACCGGGTCTCAGCGGAAAAGAAGACCACGCTAGGCATCACCGCAATGCTGCAGAAACCTTTTACCGCCACCGAATTGCTCCAGGCTACGGGCCGTAGTCTTGGCAAGCCAAGCGTGGAATAGAGCTGGCCTGAGCGGGGTTAGCAAGGTTGGCTAGGCGCATTTGCCTGGATATTGCCCGCAAAATGCCGTAGATAGCTCAGCCAAGTAGGCCCAAAATCCATTTCTAAGAGCAGGCGTGATGATCACAGCAAATGGAATATGTAAATCATACGGACCCACCCGAGCATTGAACGGTGTCGATTTCAAGATTAGGGCCAACGAAATAGTCGGCCTTCTCGGACCCAACGGCGCCGGTAAAACGACGTTGATGAAGATCCTTACCGGCTTTCTCCACCCCTCGCGCGGGCAGGCAACGATCGGCGGCCTAGATGTCGCCGCGGATCCGTTGCGGGTTCAAGCTGAGGTTGGCTACCTTCCCGAAAATGCCCCGGTGTACAGCGACATGGTCGTGCAGGAATACCTCCAGATGATAGCCGAATTGCGTGAAATCCCGGCAGCCGATCAACTGAGACTCATCGGGGACGCCATTCGCAGCACCGGACTCGTCGAGCAGATGGTGCGTCCCATTGGAGAGTTAAGCAAAGGTCTGAGACAACGCGTTGGGTTGGCGCAGGCCATTCTGCACAAACCCAAGGTGCTCATTCTCGACGAACCCACCAGCGGCTTAGACCCGACGCAAATCGCCGAGATACGACGACTCATCGGCAAACTCGCCAAACAAGCCACGGTTCTGCTTTCCACCCATATTCTATCCGAGGTCGAACTGACCTGTGAACGCGTGTTGATCATCGATCAAGGAGAGGTCAAAACCGATGCTCAGATTGCCGACCTAAAGGCGGGCAACACCGCTCTGGTATCTGTCGACCAACCCGAAACCGAAGCTCGCAAAGGAATTCAAACACTCGGTGGCGCAACCGATATTCGACTCCTGGCCGACGATGCATCAGAAGCCCCTTCCGGCTTTCATCGCTATCGCATCACGAGCGACAACGAAGGGCTTTGTCCTGAGCTATTCGACCTGGCGAAGTCCCGAGGTTGGCGACTCGCTGAACTTCGGCAAGACCACAACACGCTCGAATCCGTCTTCAACCGGGTCGTCCGGGGTGGAGGTGCAGCATGAGACAAATCTTAGCGATCGCCCGCCGCGAACTCCATTCTTATTTCCGTTCGCCAGTGGCCCTCATTTTTCTGGGAACGTTCCTCGCGGTTGTCCTATTCTCGTTCTTCTGGGTCGATACTTTCTTTCGGCGAAACATCGCCGATGTGCGCCCGCTCTTTCATTGGCTCCCTCTGCTACTGATTTTCCTCGTCGCCGCCCTCACCATGCGCCTTTGGAGTGACGAGCAGCGCATGGGGTCGCTGGAAATTCTACTCACCCTGCCCGTGAAAACCCATCGGTTGGTGATCGGGAAATTCTTGGCGGGATTGGCATTGGTAGGCCTTGCGCTCATCTTAACCATCGGCCTCCCCCTAACCGTATCGCAACTGGGGGATTTGGACTGGGGGCCTGTTTTCGGAGGCTATTTAGGAGCGATGCTACTCGCTGCCGCCTATCTGGCCATTGGTCTGTGCATCTCGGCAACAACCCACAATTCTGTAATCGCTCTCATCGGTACCGTACTTGCTTGTGGCCTGCTCTACATCATTGGCACCGACGCGGTGGCCCCGCTGTGGGGCACTCGCGGTGCCGAAATACTCCAGGCCCTGGGCACCGGAAGCCGGTTCGAGAGTATTCAACGCGGCGTTGTCGACCTACGCGACTTGGTCTACTACGGCAGTCTTTGTGTCGGCTTTCTCTTTCTCAACACGGCGGTACTTGAAGCCAAACGCTGGAGCGACGGCAGTTCCACCAGCGCGTACCGACGGTCGACAAAGCTGGCCGTTGGGCTCGTCATCGCGAATCTCCTGCTCTTGAATATCCTGCTCAGTTCATATAAAGGGGCCCGTTTTGACAGGACGGAACGCAAGGAATACAGCATATCGAAAGTGACTCGGAAGCTCCTGCAAAGCTTGGACACACCGTTACTCATTCGAGGCTATTTTTCGGCGAAGACCCACCCTAAACTTGCACCACTCGTCCCGCGTATTCGAGACCTCCTCGAAGAATATTCCGTCGTGGGAGGCAACACCGTAAGAACGGAGTTCATCGATCCCCGCAAGAGCCCTGAACTTGAAAAAGAGGCGAACGAAACCTACGGCATCAAAAGTGTCCCTTTTCAGTTCGCCGATAGGCACGAAGCGGCGGTGGTCAATTCGTATTTCACGTTGCTGATCAAATATGGCGACAAGTTCGAAAAGCTGTCATTTCAGGACCTCATCGAAGTCAAGGTAACGGGCATGACCGACGTTGAAGTCAAGCTACGGAACCTCGAATACGATCTGACCAAAACGGTCAAGAAGGTCGCTTATGGGTTCCAACCCTTGGAGTCGCTCTTTGCAAAGGCCCCAGGGCAGATCAAGCTGCGCGCGTATATCACGGCCAAAACCCTACCGGAGCCCCTGCAAAAGCTGCCCGCACAACTCAAAACCGTCGCCGAGGCTCTGAAAAAACGGTCATCCGGCAAAATGGATTTTGAAATGATTGACCCCAGCGGGGCCGACAAAGAGGACCTGCGGCTTGCGCTCTATCAGAAGCATGGATTCAGACCCATAGCCCTATCGCTTTTCGCCCAGGAAGGGTTCTATCTGCATCTATTATTAGAGGTGGGAGAAAAGAGCGCGCAGCTCCAGCTTGCGGACGCCACATCTGAAGCGGATATTCGCAGCGCGTTGACAGCCGCGCTAAAACGGCTCACACCGGGATTCCTCAAGACCATTGGCATGGTGACGAGCAAGCCCAAGATGCCGCCTCATAACCCGATGATGGGCGGCCGACCTCCCATGCCACCACCTCAGTACCGTATGCTTCAGAGCAAACTGTCAGAAACCTACGCGGTGAAAGAAGCCGATATCAAGACAGGCAGCGTTCCCAGTGATATCGACATCCTCCTTGTCCTGGGACCGGATTCCCTAGGTGAAAAGGAACGCTACGCCATCGACCAATTCCTGATGCGTGGCGGAGCCGTTGTAATCGGGGCCGGAAATTTTGCTATGGATACCTCTTCCATGGGACGGGGCGGGTTGATGGTTAAGAAAGTCCAAACAGGGCTATCTCCCCTTTTGAAACACTGGGGTATCAACATCGCCTCAGAACTCGTCCTCGACCGTCAGAACGAACCTTTCCCGATTCCCGTGCAGCGCAACCTCGCGGGCATGCAGGTGCAGGAGATTCAACTGGTGGACTACCCCTTCTTCCCCGAAATCCGCAGCACCGGAATGCCCGAGGGAAATATCATCGTCTCCGGCCTGCCATCCGTCACAACGCATTGGGCCTCTCCCATTTCCGTGGAAAAGAAAGACGGGCTCGAGCAGGTCGTCTTGTTGAAGTCTTCGCCTCAAACCTGGACACAGACAAGCACGGATATTCAACCCGATTTCGACAAATACCCCAAAGCAGGATTCGCGGTTCCCGACGGAGCTGAATTCAAATCGCAGGCAGTCGCTGTTGCCTTAAGCGGTTCATTCACGAGTTTCTATGCCGACAAGGCAACCCCGTTGGATAAGGGTGCTAATTCGGCCGGAAATACCAGCGATACACCGACAGCCAAGAAGTCCCCCAAGAAACACGCTGGACGCGCGATACAGAAGTCGCCGGCGACGTCACGCCTTGTCGTCATCAGCAGTTCAGAGTTTGTCAAAGACATTGTGCTCGACCTCTCGCGACAAACCGGCTCAGAGAAATTTCTGAGCAACCTGCAGCTGCTGCAAAACCTCGCCGACTGGGCTGTAGCCGACGTCGACATGCTGTCGATTCGTTCCCGCGGACACTATGCGCGTACCCTCCTCCCATTGAAAGCCGGCGAGCGAACCACGTGGGAATCGGTCAACTATGGCATTGTGATATTGGCTCTGGGGCTCATCATCGGTCTCAGCTATGGCCGCCGAAGGTCGATCAAGCCGCTGCCTATCACCGCGCGTTCCGAAAAGCGGGAGGCCTAGAGCATGCAAACGAAACTAAATCGAATACTGGTACTTCTACTTTTCGTACAACTCGGACTCTTCGCCGCCACACGCTTGTATCCTGAGGACGCAACACCAAACAAAGCCACCCCTCTCTTTTCGAGCACCCTCAAAGCGGAACAGGTCAGCAATATCACGGTAGAGGATGACAAAGGAAAGAAGGTAGAGCTCAGCATCGTGGACGGAAGTTGGGTGGTAAAAAGCGCAGGAAACTACGCGACCAAGAAAGACAAAGTAAAGGATCTTGTAGCAAAAGTCCTGGGTATCAGCGTAAGACAACCCGCTGCGTCAAAGTCAGTCTACCACCACAAACTCGAAGTCGCGGCGGATAAATTTCAGCGCAAGGTTACGCTTCAGCCCAGAAGTGGCAAGGCCGTGACGTTTCTGCTGGGCTCCAGCGCAGGCCTCAAGCGCGTCCATCTGCGACGCGTTGATCAGCAAGAGACCTACGCAGTTGGTGATTTGACAAGCTGGGAGTTTGGCGCCGAGGCCCGCGACTGGATCGACACGCAGTATTTCAAGTTGGACCGAAACAACGTCGTGGAAATATCTTTGACCAACGCCGAGGGAACGCTGTCGCTTACCAAGAACGCCATGGGAAAATGGGCGCTAAACGATCTGCCTGAGGACAAAGAACTGAATGAAGCCGAAGTAGACAGCCTGCTCAGCAGCATTGCTTTCCTTCATCTGGCAGAACCCGTAGGCAAGCAGCCAAAAAGCATCTACGGCCTCAGCGCGCCAACTGCGGTGCTGAAGATTGTGACAGAAAAGGGGCAAGGGGAGACAGGCGAAAAGGCCAATGCGAAGACCCAAGCCGCCGCTTCAACGAGCCAGCCCAGCCCACGAGAGAAGGTTCGAATCACCGATACGCTAGCAATAGGGGCGGAAAGCGCCGGGAGCTATTACGTCAAGAGCAGTACCTCGGAGTTCATCGTACGCATTTCTGCTTCTAATATTGGAGACCTTGTCAAGAAGAAGAGGGACGCATTCCTCCAAAAGGAGGCCTCAGGAGCCCTTTCAGGGGGCAAGTAAGGCTCAGATTGTCGATTGGACGGCTTTTGAGGCGATCCCCCCAGCAAAAAAAACGCAAAAACGGCCTATTTGGGGCTCCCAATGGCTTGAATTGCGATCTACTATAATATCGATTTTCAGACAGTGTAGTTGTTCTTGTAACCAAAACGGAGCTTCAAGTGGCAAAGAAAAAAGCAACCAAGAAAAAAGCAACGAAGAAAAAAGCAGCAAAGAAAAAAGCAGCTAACCAAGAAGTTCTCTTGGTCGGCTCTAAAGTAAAAGCAGCGATCAAAGATGCTGGCTGTAACACCGCTGGCGACGCCCTCGAAGGATTGAACGCATGGGTACATTGGCTCGTACAACAAGCCACGACCCGCGCACAAGCTAACGGTCGCAAGACTGTCCGCGCGCACGACTTCATCAGCCTCTAGGGTTGAACGGTCTTTAGGAAAATGGCGCTGGCCCTCGGGTTCAGCGCCATTTTTATTTTCCCTTCTTCTACAATCAAACGACTATCGCTCAACGCATCTTGCAACGTCACGCCGTTTTCGAAAGCGAGAACAGACGGAAGATGAACATCGCCTTGCCAAACATCGCCTCCCCTATTTAGACCAACCACAACGACACTGTCCGCATCATAGCGAGCGTAGACATAGACATCTGTTTCGGCAAAGAGCTTGAGACGTTTTCCACCGCTCAATGCGGGATTCGCTCGGCGGAGTTTTCCGAGTTGACGAACATGCGATAGAACGGACGACTCTGCTGAACTCAAGGCCTCGCCAAAACGCATCATTCGACGACAATCCGGATCGCCCGCGCCCGGCATTCCGATTTCGTCGCCGTAGTAAATGGTGGGAATACCCGGGGTCGTCATCAAAAAGCTATACGCGAGTTTCAACCGTTCAAAAGGCTCGTCCGATGCGGGTGTTGAAGGCGGGGCGTTCCACGCCTGGGTCTTTGCTTCGCTTCCCCACAAATCGGAGATATCACCATTGGCGTGCGAAATGGCGCGGGGCAAATCGTGGTTCCCAATAAATGTAGCCATCAGTGAAGGGTCCACATAGTTCTTCTCGCTAGCAGCGAGCCGCTCGTCCAGCGAAGTGAAACCGCGACCGTTGCGCAACAAAACGTCGGCGGTTGCCCAATAGAGGGGAAAGTCGAATTGCCCGTCGAGAAGATAGGGACCAATGAATTCTGAAATCTCGTCGTGGTCATTTTCGCCGGCAAACGTTTCCCCCATTAGCAGGAACGCCTCACCGGCTAGCTCTGGCCCTTCCTCTAGTCGCGCGGCCAGCGTACTGATAACCACTTTCCGCATATGCTTGGCCGCATCCACGCGATAGCCATCGAACCCAACTTGCTCCGCCCACCACAGGGCGTCAGCCACCATCTGGTCTACCACCTCCCCTTCTTCGAAATTCAAATCAGGGAGGTAGCCGGTGAACCAGCAGTCGAGTTTATGTTCTTCCCAGCCGCAGCTTTCGCAGACGCAACTTCCATCACCGTGGAACCAGTCGTCGTCTTTATGCTGGGTGTAGTAAGGATGGTCACGATGCAAATGGTTTAGTACCAAATCACCGATGACCCGAATTCCCCTCTGATGCGCTGCCTCAACCAACAACCGAAGCTCGGAAAGGCTACCGAATCGCTTTTGGGTCTCACGGGCCTCACTCGGCCAATAGCCGTGATAGCCCGTCGTAAGATGACCATAGTCGCCCGTGAAGGCAGCATCTGGATTCGCTTGCACCGGACTGATCCAAAGGACGTTTATCCCTAGTTTGTCGAAGTACCCATCCTCGAGGGCCAAGCGAATGCCGGCGAAGTCGCCCCCGCCATAGTTCACCTGCTCTGAGACCCCGGCTACAGGAGCATCGTTTGACTTATCACCGTTGCTGAAGCGATCCGTGAGAGCGAAGTAGATCACTGAATCGGCCCAGCTGAACGCCGCTTCCTCAACCCAACGGTAGCTCTTCAACGGGCCTGCCTCTCGGCCGGCCTGGTCCGTAAGAGTTGCGGTGAACGCATGCCTTCCCGCGGGCAAGCTGTCCAGCGTCAACTGGAAACGCCAGCTATTCTCTTCGAAACGCGGCTCGCCTACTGTTACGCCATTTAGAGTGAACCGAAAGGACGTTGGTTCAGGGCCTACTCCATCGTTGCCGGCCACGAAACGAAATTCGAGATCCAGTGTGCCCGTGCCCTTTTTCGCATCCCATTTGCTTTCAGCATTGACTAGTTCTAGGGCGGGTTGTTGGCAATCTCCAACGATCAGCCGCGACACTTCCTCGCCATTTCGCCACTGCCGGTAGGGGGTGTGGCCGTCGACCTGCGCTTTGCCATCGACCACAAGCTGGTATCCATAGTTGCCCGCGGCGAGGTCCAGCTCGATGCCGTAGTTGCCCGCCGATTCAAGAGGCTTCATGCGGTGCGTGGAGGTCGACCAATCGTTGAAGTCGCCGGCCACGTAGACGCTGTGGGTATCGCCGCCTTCCACGGCATAGCTGAGGGCCGTGCTGCAGGACCGAACGGCTTGGTCAAGCCCGCCCGCAGCGTCTGTACTCTTGCAACCGAAGCCCAAAAGTAGCATCCACGAAACAAGAAAGGATCCCCTCATGACGCATTGCCAAAGTCCCATGGCCGCATGCATAGCACGACTCCGCCGATGGGCACTCAAGCTTGCGTTATGACGCGGATTTATATGGTGACCACGACAGTCTCCAGCCTTTGCTCGAGCGCGTAGAATCACCTTGCCAGCCCCTCAATAGAATGTGCTATTACCGCTCTTGTGCGAGGCCCCATATGCCAGAATTAGGAAAAAGAACGATTCGAGCGATAGCCACTCTCTTCGTCGCCCTTGTCTTTACATCCAGCGCTTGCAGCGACGAAGACTACGTCCGGCTCTATCAGACTTCGCCCCACGCCCCGTCGCTTACCGACGAAGCGATCCAGAAGCTCGACCATCTTGGAGCCACCCTAGTCGATAGTGGTGCCAATTTTGGCGTCTACTCCGAAAATGCGACGCGGATCGAATTGCTGCTTTTTGATGACCCGGAAGAGAAGCTGCCTACTCGACGGATACCGCTGAGCCGCTTTGGCAATGTATGGAATATCTACGTGCAGGGCGTCGGCGTCGGCCAAAACTATGGCTACGTCGCTTGGGGCCCCAATTGGCCTTTTGACGACGATTGGTATCCGGGGGCGATTCACGGTTTCAAGGCAGACGTCGACGAGAATGGACACCGGTTCAATCCCAACAAACTCCTTCTGGATCCCTACGCCAAAGCCCTGCATAGAGACCACGACTGGTCCAAAGGGTCACTCGCCAGCGGCCCAGCGCGCGCAGAGCTTACCTGGTCTGCCAGTGCAAAAAGCGTCATCGTTAAGTCGGAATATATATGGAGTGATAGCGAAACGACTTGGCGCGACAATCGGAAGCAAAGCGATTTCAGCGGCCACGGCTGGAATGACCTGATCATTTACGAAACCCATGCCAAAGGGTTCACCGCCAGCGCTGCTTCCGCCGTGGACCATCCGGGCACATATCGCGGTATTGGCGAAAAAGCAGACTATCTCGCAGACCTCGGCATCACGGCACTCGAACTTCTTCCCGTGCATGAAAAACCGCTCGATGGCACCTACTGGGGCTATCTCAACATCAGCTTCTTTTCCCCCGAACTTAGCTATGCGGCACGCCGAGAACGCAACGAGGTCATCGACGAATTCAAATGGATGGTCGACCAATTGCACCAACGCGGTATCGAAGTCATCATCGATGTCGTCTATAACCACACGGGAGAAGGCGGTCTGTGGCGTGAGAAGATAGACGACGTCACCCTAGACGCCTCAGCCGATTTACTGAACTTCGACCCCAAGGAAGTTGCCAGCATCTACAGCTATCGAGGGTTGGACAACGCGGCCTACTACGCCCTATCGGCGGACAATCAGACGTATTGGAATAATACCGGCGTGGGCAATGAAACTCGCGCCAACCATACCCCCATGCGGCGGCTCATTTTGGACAGTCTGCGCTATTGGGTGGAAGAGATGCATGTTGACGGATTTCGCTTCGATCTCGCCCCCGTACTAGGCGCCAAAGATGGCGACCCCAATACGTGGGATGATCCCAAGAATACGGTCCTGCAAGATATCATCGACGACCCCGTACTCAGCAAATACAACAGCCGAATCATCTCCGAACCGTGGTCCCTGCAGCATTTCAAGCTCGGCGAATTTCCCGCGTCGAGCGCAAGCGATACCGTTGGTTGGTACGAATGGAATGGCCATTTCCGAGATGTCTGGCGTTCCTTCATTAATAGTGACGAATTCAAGCTCAATGGAAACGAGGGCGCTGTCGATGTAGGTGGGTCGCTGACAGGATCGGCGGCACTATTTCAAGACGACGGGCGAAAGCCCTACCATTCGATAAACTTCATCACGGCGCACGACGGATTCACGCTCTACGATCTATTCACCTATGCCGAGAAACGAAATGGCTGCAGCCCCCTGAACCCTGTCTGCTGCGATAGCCCAAACAGCCCGTTCTGCACGCGTAACGACGGCGAAAGCAACAACCGTAGCCGCGATTGGGGCGCGGATAACGAGCATCTGAAACGGCAAATGATCCGTAACGCCTTTGCTGGACTCTTGCTCGCCCACGGCACGCCCATGATACTCGGCGGCGATGAATGGATTCGCACCCAACTGGGCAACAACAACGCCTATTCCACCGGGGCCGATAACCCGTTCAATTGGCACGACTGGGGAAGCTGGCAGCCCAACGCCGAACGCAAGCGCATGCACGATTTTGTCCGCAAGCTGATCAAACTCCGAAAGAACCACAGCTACGCTCTTGCCCCTGCTGAATACGCCAAAGGCGCGCCATTTTCCTGGAAAACGGCATCCAACACAGATATCTCCGACGCTGATTGGAGCAAGAAACACCTCATGCTTCATTACTACGACAAGACGGCGGGGCCCGAACTGCTCATTCTATTCAATATGGAAAACGACAGCGTCGATTTCACCTTGCCCACGGGCACCCCTTGGCGTCGCTTGGTCGACACGCAGTCCTATTTCGACACGGACGCGTACTTCACCAAGGAAAGCGCGAGCACCGATCTTTCGGCAAACATCAGCCTGGATAATGCAGAAGCCGTATCCGGCACCACATATTCCGCTATTAGCCGCAGTATCGTCGTATTGGAAGGAGGCGTGCCATAACCGCCCCGAATCAAAAACGGACACGTCGGCCACACCCCCTCATCATGATGTTTGGGCTGGGGCTGTGGGTCGCGTTTAGTGGATCTCCCCAGCTTGCGCAGGCGGAAATTCAGCCCAGCCGCTTCAGCGTAGGCGGCTATTTTCGCATTATGACGCGCCCAGACTTTCAAGGCGGTGATTCCCGCCTTGGCTTCTGGAACCTCTATGGCCGCCTCCTCAATGAAGGTCCGTGGGGGGCGCTGGAAATGAAGCTGGACATGGTGCGGCCCACTCCGGGCACCAACCAAGTATGGGCCAGCGTGCACGCCAAAATTGAAGGCGGCAGTTTCAACAACGCCGACCAACGTAAAGGCAAGCTCAGCGAATACGGCATCACCCAACTCTATGTAAAAATGGGCAACGTATTGCTCGACCGGGTTACGTGGCAGCTTGGAACCCTCGACAGTTATTTTGGCGAACTCGGCCTCTACGACATGCGCCCAGCGCAAATTCTATTTGAGACGCTAGGGCTTTCGGCGCGATTTCAAACGAAAAGCGTAGACCTACTGCTCGGCTTCGGCGATTCCGGATATTTTGTTCGGGGCGAAGACTACAGCACCGTACTCACCGTCGGCGGCAGCATTCGTTGGCGTGCGAACAAGCATTTTGAACTCGGCGTTGGCGGCCAGTTCCTCTACGAGCCAGGGGTCCAAGGAAATCGATTCGCGCCCCACTACACACCCATGCCCGACGGTGTTACCTACGAAGACTACGTACGCAAGGAAGTCGTAACGCGCTACCTGGACAATAACCCCAACCAGGAAGATCTCTTTCCCAAACCCGTTGTTACCGATGCCCTATCCTATAAGGCCATCGGCTATATCGGTTTCGGTAACTTCGGTTTCCTGCGCTGGAATAATCTGTTCTTCAATTTCCAACGGCGGCATCCTGAATCGTCTTATACTGAAAGTGTCGACGGTAAAGACTACCGCATCTACGTCAAAGAACTCACCGACGATCGCTATGAATTCAACCTCGGCAACGAGATGCACCTAACCTTGGTAGATGGCGTTCTGGACGCGGTATGGGGCGTGTTGGTCGGTTTCCATTTCAACGACGACAATTCCATCGCAGCTGGCGACGATAACCGACTCTTCTATTCTACTGTGCTTCGTTTGCAGGCGTATGTCACGCCAACCGTACATATCCTGGCGGAAAGTAGCCTCGCCCAAGAACGTTCTCTGAAAGGCAACCTCTGGCGCGCCCACTACGATTCAATTTTCCAGAGCAGTCAGGGGCAGGCCAATACGCGCGGCCTCGAATACGGCGATTTGGATACGAGAAATACCTGGCAGTTGAAGACGGGCTTGGTGCTCAATCCGAGCGGCATGGGCATCTTCAGCCGCCCATCCATTCGACTCCTCTTCGGCCTGCAGTATTCCAATATGCATAATGCCTTTGGCAATAGTTTCGCCGAAACGCTGGCTGAATTCAGTGAATTCAAAGAAGAAAAAGACCGCCACTGGCATCCCATGTTGGCTCTTGAGGCGGAGGCCTGGTTCTAATGCAATCTATCGCCACTAAAGCCGCCTTATGTGTCGTCACCGCGCTTTTTGTTAGCGGCTGCCTCACGAAACCGCCTATCGCCCGCCTGTCACAAAGAACGTCTGTCGCTTTGGTCCTGCTTCGCGATGATGCGATGCAAAAGAAGACCCATCCGCTGCCGGCTGCGATAAAGGATCAGCTCAAGGCCCAATTCGCCGTTCGCAACCTCTACGTACAAGACGACAAACGCCCGCTTCACGAGGCCCTCGCCGGCAGCCGCGATACAACAAGGCGTCGTGCACAGTTGTTGCGCGAACAGCCAAAAGCAAAGCACCTGCTCTTGGTGGAAACCCAAGTGTCTTTCTATTCCCAGCTAAACGGTCGCTACAAATGGGATATCGACATCAAATTATCCATCGGT
>Ga0257122_1001047_pt1 | contig 20826 bp, 21 predicted proteins | sample SI106_120metaG_FD_190146 | JGI IMG/M metagenome (GOLD analysis project Ga0257122, IMG submission 190146) | Marine microbial communities from Saanich Inlet, British Columbia, Canada - SI106_120 | ecosystem: Environmental > Aquatic > Marine > Inlet | place: Canada: British Columbia | collected... | reverse complement strand
TTATTAAAAAAAACAAGTTCTGATGGAAATAATGATTCTGAGTGGTCTTATGTTGTTGTTAGTGGGGATGGTAATCCAAAAAAGAATAACGGATTGACAAACGATTGTGTATTTGTACTGATAAATCAATGTCAAAGTGCTAAACAGATAGAAGACCTTTTAGGGAAAGTCAAGAGCTTAGAAAAGAAGGTTATAGCCTGGTCACATCAAACGCCAGAGGGTAACGATAAAGATAAATTTAAACCATTTAGTTGTGAAAGTATAAAAAATAAACTGGTAGAAACGCTATTTAATTGTAAAGATTTTTCACACCCATCTGATACTTCTAATACAGGAGAGTATGCATTTCTAGGATTCATGGCTAGTTTTGCAAATAATGAAACCTGGGAAAAAAGAAAAGCAATATTACAAAGCTCTATCGACGAGACCGTAAAGAAAAAAGCTAAGTCTGATGCCCAAACTCTCCGTGCCGACATCCTGACCCCCTTTATTCCACTTCACCTTTACCACGACCCTGATAATAATAAAGCTGATGACTGGAATAAAATTCTTGGAGAATGTTGCACTGCAATTAATGCTGAAGATGAAAAGAAGGAAAGCATTATTGAAGGTAAATTAAATACGCTGATAGGCTTGAAGAGTAATTTGTCAGACGAAGCTAAGAGTTTCGTAAATGCAGCATTTAATACATTAAAAACCAATTTTCAAATAGATGAAGATGGTTGTGTAGAAAAGGAAAAAGATATGGATTGTCGTGAAACCATTAGAGGATTTGCAGAGAGCCTTGAAGGAATTGTTAATTCCATAGAAAAAGAAGATGAGTCTCAGTGATAGTAACTACAAACAAATGATTTATGAAAATAGTGAAATATTAAAGGCTGCTATTACCAAAACACTTTCTTCAATTAAACATACCCCAAATAATATCATTTTGATTAACATCTCATATTATGATGGCAATGGTAATAGCTCATCATATTCAGGCCTGAAATACATAATTAATTTGAGGGCTGAGCAGAAAGATATTACACATGTTATATTCTATGGTTTTAATGAAAAAGCCTGATGCCTCAATCCTCAACAGTCCGGCTGTCGAATATATACAGATGCCGTTTAAGGTTGATGAACTTTCGGAAAAGCTGTCAAAAGTCGTTGCCGAAAACGTAACCTCTGACGGACTGGACAAGCAGACAAAACAGAATAATACTTTAGAAAAAATAAGGATTTTTAAGCACGATGTTATTAATGCCGTCAATACGGTCAAAACAGTCTATAAATTAAAACGCAAGGGATCAATAGATACACAGAAAGAAAACTGGATCAGTGTAAAAAAGTCTATCTTTATGGATAAAGATTTGATACGTAAAAATATAGCACATTTCGAAGCTATTGAGGGTAATATTATTGAACTATTGACTGAAAAAGCAATAACCGGTATAAAGGGCAATCTGTCTTGTTCTGACGATAAATATAAAACACTTCTGAAACACCTTGCCAGATATTCAGAAAGAAATAACGAAGTTGTAGTTTACGATGCTGACGATATTATCAGCCTGCTTAATGAATCGGTTAAAATCCTGGAGACAGTTAAAGTATGAACAGTACTGAAAAAAAATATACACTATTACTAGTAGATGATGAAAAGGCATGGAGTAATAACCTGAAAGATGAGCTTGAAAGGTTGAACTTTGAGGTATGTTATGAGGAAGGGGCAGAAAATACACTAAAGCGAATCCGTGAGGTTAAACCGGATGCAGTTTTACTTGATATATTGTTTCACCAGGAAAATAAGGGGAAACCTACACTTAAAAATATTAAAGCAAAATATGCAGCATTGCCGGTAATTATGCTTACGAGCACGATGGTAGATACTTATGTTGATGCGGATTATCCCGGCAGGGCTTTTCCTTATCCAAAGGATGCGTTAAAACCGGAAGAAGAAAAATCGTATAAAAACTTTGCAAGAAAAATAAGAGAGACAATTGAGGGTACAGATAACATAGAAAACTATATCGGCAAGTTCAAAGAACTGGGCCTGATAGTTGGAAATACCAGAGCTATGAAAGATGCCTGCCGTATGGTACTTAATGCTAAAAATACAGACAGTGCTGTCTTCATAACAGGTGAGACCGGTACCGGTAAGGAGTTGATTGCAAAAGCTATCCACCAGCTTGGTAAAAGAAAGGATAATCAAATTGTCTCCTTTAATTGTGCAGCTTTATCAGAGACGTTAATCGAAAGTGAGTTGTTTGGGCATGAGAAAGGCGCCTTTACAGATGCCAGAGAAAGACGTCCCGGTAAATTTGAATTGGCGGATAAAGGTACCATTTTTCTTGATGAGATCGGAGATATGAGCCCAAATACCCAATCAAAGATATTGCGGGTTTTGCAGGAACAGAGTTTCGAGCGGTTGGGAGGAACTGAAACTATTCATGTAGATGTCAGAGTGATTAGCGCAACTCATAGAAATTTGTTTGAAGAAATTAAAAAAGGTAATTTCAGAGAGGATTTGTATTTTAGATTGAACGTTGTTCAAATTGATGTACCACCACTTAGAGATAGAACGGAAGATATTGAGGTTTTGTATAAACATTTCGTCAACGAATTAAAGACTAAACTTCACAAGGAAGAAATCATAGATACCTTACGCCCACAACTGAAAGGGTTGTTTAAAAATTACAATTGGCCAGGCAATATAAGAGAATTCCGGCTGTCAATTGAGAGGGCAATCAACTATACCAATTCAGCAATACTTATGGAGGGAGATTTCTCGCTGAAAGGAAGTCTGGAAAACAATGAAAATACGTTTGGAAATACAGAAGAAATAATTCAGGATATATGGAACGGCAGGATTACATGGGAAGATTTAAAAAAAGAGTTTACCAAAAAGGGCATGCAAAGGGGATTAGTTTTTAAAGGTTTGGTTGACAGATGGCTCTCAGAGAGAAAAAGTAGACCTGAATACAGTGATCTTGCAAAACTGCTGAAAACAACCAATGATATTGTACGACAGCAATTCACAAAATGTAAATTATCACTCGAAAAACACTGGCCGAAAAGAATGGAATAATAAGAAGTATATAAAAGAGTTATAAATACCTGAAAATATATATTGATATTGTGTGTTGGATTTTTTAAGGGAAGAAGATGAACTTAAAAAACAGGAATAAGACATTTATCTTCCATAGAGAAAAATACATTACAGAAAGCCTGGCAAAGTCTTTGGACTATTCTGATGACAGATACTCTCCATACCACACACCTGAAGACTTACTTGATCACCTTAGTAAAAACCCATCACTCTTTCTCCTTAACGGAGATTCTCCTGAAGACTTGAAGCACATCTTAAACGAAGTATTTGGCGGAATAAAATCAAATAGGACTCCAATATTAATCTTCTCCTTGAGTAATCCAAAATCATTAATTAATACCAACAAAAATGGCTTCGAAGAATTACAAGAGTGTTTTGATAAAAAACTACTGGATATTATCCACACGCCTTTTGATCAAATAAGTGAAATAAAAGATAAAATTGTTAAGCAAGAAAATGCGTATCAGAATAATCATAAGCAGAGAGAAGAAATGTGGAAGAAGGTAGCTGAACGTATGGCAGAACAACAGGACGTAAGCCAAAGACATATAAATAAGAATCTGCAAGCTGCTCAAAGAATATTAAACGGGGCACTTCGTTCAGGTGATTATGATTTATTAGATTCAATTGTAGAAGAAAGCGCCATATCATGTTACAAACGGCTGATTTCTGCTCATCCAGTAGATGAAGAAAAAGAGATAAAGGAGGCCATGGAGACAATTGATAAAATGAAGAGATGTGTACAGGGGTATGTAAAAGAAGTGTGGCATAAAGACATCAACAAAATTCTCGTTATTGATGATCAAAAGAAAATGTGGGAGCCTGTATGGGGATTTATATTTGGTGATAAGAAGGTTAATGTCGTTGGGGATGGAGAAAAGGGATTGGATAAGATAGTAAATGGTGGCCGATATGATTGCGTCCTCCTTGACATTGATCTTGGAAAGGATGAAAACGGGAAGGATAAAGAAAATGGTATTGAGGTTTTACAAAGGATAAAACATGAACAGTTTGATATGCCTGTAATAATGATGACGGCATATGATGATGCTGAGGTTACAAAAGCAGGGTTACAATATGGAGCAACAAATTATTTCGTAAAGGAAATGGTTGATATCAGTGACCGTAACTCTGTCGATTATTATGATAAACTCAAAGAAATTATGAAAGTACCACACTATCGTACACCACAAAGGGAAATCTGGCGTAATTATAAACTCATAGAAAGCAAAATTAACTCTATTGATATAGCGTGGAAAACATTTATAGGGAAGCACCTAAGAAAGGCATATTTCTTCCTGATTTTAGACAATGATTTTTTGCTTCCAAAAGAACTTCTTTTATCACAGAAAAGAGACAATTACTCTGATGTCGTTATTAATATTGAGTTTGCATTATATCAGATCAGCAGTGTGCTATATGCTTTTAACAATAAAGTGGAGTTAGTTTCTGCTATAGAAAGTTTAAATAAAAAAAAAGATAACAGTCCTGGTTCGAAGGTTCAGTATGCTAATATTATTGAAATTATAGAAAAATCTTTTAATACGAAAATAAAAGAGGCTGATCCTTTAAATAAAATATTAAAAAGGGCAAGGCACAGTAGTAGTAAAGTAAGCAAGGACGATGCAATAGCACTTGTAGAACTAGCAATATACTATAGCAACAAACTTGTTAATAATTTAAAAGTAAAGGGAATGGATGCGTTAAAGAAAGGTTTCGCAACGGGAGGATTTAAGTTAAAAACTAATATTCTAAAATTACGAAACAGTATTTTGTCACATGAAGAGATTAGCGCAGAGGGTGCTAATACTCTTAAAGAGGGATTTGAGTTGTGTGGCAACAAGGAAATAAGTAGTGAAATACTGTTTATTGACGATGAAGGGTCTAAAAGTGAGTGGTATCCTGTGTTGAATTCTATATTTGACAAGGTTACTGTATTTGAAAAGATTGAAGATATTACAAAAGAAAATAATCTAACCGATTTTGATCTGATTTTGTTAGATCTCAATTTATATTCCCAGGATTATAATGAAGGATGTAAGAGGGGATTAGAAACGCTTTCTGCTATTAAGGAAATAAACTTTACTATACCCGTAATCATGTTAACGGCAACCAATTCTTCTTACTTTACAAAGAAGGCTTTCTTAAAAGGTGCATTTGATTATTTCACTAAAGACACGGTACTTGATCCAGAACTATATTGGAATCTGTTCAATAACATAATCCAGAAAGCCTTAGAAATCACAAATGAAGAGAAGCAATTATGGGAAAAATTGTTAGAATTAAAATCTTTAATTGAAGGAATTAAAACATCAAATACAAAATTAAAGAACTATTTAAATGATATCAATGAATCGATTTATGCACCACTTAAAAGTGCATATTTCCATTATATCCTTATCTCCAGGGGGCACAATCTGCCGGAAGTTTACACCATTGAAAAACTTTTAACAGAAGAAAACCCCAAAAATGATTTCCTTTTTCTATGTGGTACAGCGATAGAAGGCTTAATGAAGGTTCTTTGGCGTGTACTGGCAACCGAACGAGGGAAAGTCCCTGATGCAGGTTTTTTGGTTAGAAACTTTAGTGATTATGCTTTATGTAAGAATTTTACTGAGATATGGCGTTGTAGAACTATCAGTAAAACGAAATCAATGAATATTGATTTTAAACGTCATTTAGAAAAATCATTGGGATCTGTTACTAAAGCGCTTACTCATACTCATACTGATAATGTAAAAAAGTATTATTTTAACGTTCCAAATTCTGGACATGAGATTAAGAGAAGAACAAGCGGTAGAAACCAGAAAACTACCAGTAATAAACCCCGCAAATTTGATAAAACATCTAAAACAAAAAAACTTAAAGTACCTCAATCTAGTAGCAAACAAAGAGTGACTAATGCTAAAAGAAAGACTAAAGGGCTAATTACGGATCCGGAGGAAATAAAAAAAATGTTTCTAGAGATGAGAGAAAAAAGGAAAAAATAAATGGGAAGGATTGCATTAATTGGTTTTGATGAGTTATTGTATCAAAGTTTTGATCTTCTTTTGAAGAACATACTAAATGATGAGCCTTTAGCGTTACAAATAACAGAAGAATCAATTAAAAGAAATTATGAATATGATCTCATATTTCTGCATGCATATAAGGCATCGCCAGATTCACCTGTTATATCGTTAATAAGAGAGTTAAGGATGAATAAATGTTTGTCGCCGATAATTGCGCTTGTATTTACTGATAAAAATGTGCATAGAGTGTTTTCCGAGAAGGCGCACAGATTATTAACCTATCCATTTATGATTGATAATTTAAAAAAAATACTTCTTAATATTAAGCAATTGAATCCTGGCGATATTGATTATATACAGGAACGATTTTGTGATGAAAAATACAGGGAAACACTTAGTGGAGCAATACTACATGCAGTAAGTCACAAAGATTGGGCAAAGGTAGAATCTAAATTAAATGAATTTGAAAAATGCTATGGAAGGAATGAAAGTCTCAAAGATTTATTAACAGACAGGATAGAAACAAAATCATATTGGGATAACCTACTCCGAAATTCAAGGAAGGAAAAATAATGGATAGAGAATATAAAATACTAATTGTTGATGATATTAATGAAGAATTTGAAAGATATAGAAATATTTTAGAACCTTACACTTGCTTGCATTTATTATATGCCAAAAATGGAACTGAAGCCTTAGAGTCCATTTCAAAATCCAGGCCGGATATTATTTTTTTAGATCAATACTTCTATGCAGATAATATCGGGAAAGAAAATCTTTTATTTGAATTTAATGGACAAATTGTCAAGCATGAGTCAGACGATATGATTGCAATGGAGCACGAAAAAAACCAGGGTCTTTATATTATCCGAAAGATTAAAGAAGAAGGATTTGATGGAAAGGTTGTCTTTGTGACTGCACATGCAGATGATACTAGTGTGGGAGAAAAGGCATTAGAATTGGGAGCTTCTGACTATACATCCAAAGATCGCTTAGATAATAAAACTCAATTTGTACAATTACTAGAAAACGAATTGTTTATCAGGTTAGTTACTTTAGAAGAAAAAATAGAAAGTATATTGAAGAATTATTATGATAATCCACCTGAAAAGAATTTATTAGTAAAAAAACTTGTTGAAACAGCAAAAGCGAAAAGACGACGTGGACTTCTCTTCGTAGAAACAGTTCTCAAACAAATCAAGAGTGAGCATACTCCCTTAACCTTTCGTAATTTATTAGACACAATAAAAGCAACATCAGAAAAAAAAGATTGGCAGTATGAGCCAGTTAACCCAAAAGAACTTCTTGAATTGACGTTATCTAAATATGCTAATCTAAAGAGTTATAATGCAGAAAAATGGGATTATGAAGGAACTAACGGAGTACGCTATGGATATATGTACCGGAATGGAGATGAATTACTCTTTTTACGAATAGTTCATCCAGGATTCGCATGTGAGATTCATGAGACCGATGTTAAAGGAAAAAGTCCTGAATCAAAAGGATATTTTACGCTGATAGACTCATACGAATATAAACTTGAAAGTAATAATGATCCTTACTGGCTAGGAAATCACATAATTGCCTATTTAGAAAAGGGGAACGATACTCAGCTTATAAGAGATTACGTTCAAGACAATGCTCCTCTTAAGGGTAATGTTATAAAAGAAATTTTAGAGAATATTAAGGAATTATTAAACTCATCAGAAAGTCATGGAGCTATAAGCACTGAATCTATTTATATAAAAAAACCCATGCACGACCTGAGCGGTGATACATCTGGTTCTTTAAGTAATAAAGAAAATATAGTAATAACCATAAGCGATTATCCATTATATAATTTGCTTAATGAAGAAGGGCGTAATGTAATAAAGGGGTTAAGTCCAAAAGACAAAAAAGCAAGAGACGTACAGGCACTTGGTTTCATTGGTAATTATTTATTTTTTGGTGAGTATGCAATGATTGGATCGGTGAGTTCCCAAAATTTATTTTTTAGTTTTTTAGAGCAATGTTCGAATGGTATCTGGGATTTAAACCAGGATATTCCAGAATTAGCAGTTAATGTACAGTATTTTAATAATGGGCCATATATGTCTAAATTGGAGAGAGAGTTTGCTCATTATTTAAAAGAACGACTTTGCCAGAATGAAACAAAGGCATTGGTTTACTTTAATACGGTAGTCAGATTGGGACGCAGACCTGTTAGTAAGGTGGAAACCATTGCTATTAAAAATGAAGTAGATGTCCTTGTTGTTAAACCAGATAGAATCTTTTGGTTGGATATTAAGGGTAGAGAGTTTTTAAAAGATATGGTTAGAACTGGGTACATAAATAAATTAAATACAATTATAGGTAATTTAAAGGGCTTATTTACCAAATGTATGGGTATGGGCATAAGCAAAGACATTATTACTGGATATATTGTGTTAAGAGATAGTTTATATAATGAGTGTAAACACAGCATACAACAAACGGAAAAAGACAATACACGTTCATTCTCCGATATAATAGATGAGATAAAGCATAAAAAAGATATACCAGATAACTCAGGAATTAATCTCGATGAATTCAGGAATAAATTTGAAAATTTAAAAGTATTTTACAAACGATATGAGAGCCCTTATGAGGATAGCGTGGATTTCATAGAGGATTATGGCAATATCACAATTGCAAGAAGAAAACGTGACAATATTATAGCTGATTTGAATTGTTCTGAAAAACCTTACTATATAAGAAGATATTCCTTAGACCATTCGTACGATAGTATATTAGATGTGCCAGAACTAGTAAATATAATAAATAGTGCAAACAAAGAAAATAGTTTAATCGGCAAATTACCTTGTGCATATACCTTATTTCCAAATAAAATATTTTTTATAGACTCTCAAAATGAAAGATCAACGCCATTTGTTAATTATGGAACAGCCGAAAGAACCGGTGTAAATCATGATCTCAGATGGATATATAAGGTTTATGAGAAACCTGGTAAAGATTTTGAAGGTCCATTATTGTTGAAAGATTGTGTGGAAAATATTGCTGAAGATGAAAGAAAAAAACTCTTGTATCATTATCTTAAAGCAGTAGTTGATTTGCAAAAAATCGAATATGGTTTTGATGGAAATTTACTTAAGGTGTTCAAAGAAAAGAATACGTATGTTGGAGTGGTAGAACCAATATTAAATAGAAAAATTGAGGCTAATGACGTTCTATCAATCATTATTATCCTCGATCCTGATAGGAACATTTTACAAACTTATAAAGATGAGATTACCGCCTCCCAGGAAAATCTTGAATCTACAGTAAAAACGTTTGTGGATACATTATCTAGTAAAACTGAATCAGATAATTTACTAACTGAAATGAAGAAAGGATTCAAGGAAATTAGTGAAGATATTGTTAAAATAAAAATGAATAACAAGATTTCTCCTGAAACCAAGGATGAAATGCCGGAAAAATTAGAAGGTACTATTACGTCCATAAAGTACTCTGTCATGGTTGAAAGCGATGGCCGTAATTATACTGCTGAATTGAACTCATCTATGAATGTTACAGTGGGAGAAAGCATATATGCATACGCAACCGTAGGAAACGATTTGGTCATCTTTCCTAATCAAAAAAGAGCTGCAACCAATGCTAATCGCCAGAGTGTCGTTATTAAGAGTCTTCCAAAACTAGAAAAAGGTGTCATTAAATGTAAGAATGAAAACTACTCTTTCAAGATTCACTGTCTTACTAAAGAAAATCGCAATAAATTACGTGATAAATCTAAGGTTTCTTTTATTGAATCAAACGGTAAAACAGCTAAAAAAATAGAGGTATTATAAACCAAAGCCCAGACGTTCTCAGGGTAAGACTTAATATACTTTAATTACCCAATCCCCTTATTTCTGACTTAACGGACTTTTTCTACATGCCACAACGAGTAAATACTACTGAATATCCATAGTTACATTTTGTTCAACCGTAAGCCCCCCCATGTTGTTATGAATCCATCCCCTGTATGTTATTAAACAATCACAGAATCCTTCCATTTTAAACCAGCTAACTGAATCTTTTCTCCATCCATACCCAACGAAACCTATGTTTATAGGCCATAAAGCAACTCTCATACATCACAAGCTTTTTGGCATCACCATTGCTATTACTATAATGCAACAGAATAGGTAAGTCTGAAATATTTTATTGATCAATGCGACATGTTGATAAGGGGGTTGTACATATGGCTGTGACATATTACTTCAGATGTCCGGTATGCGGAGAATATCCCGTTACGACTGAAACATTCATTAAATTTACGACAGGTGAAATATGGCAGAGTGTAGAGGATGCATTGAACCAGGGTGCTCATTGTGCAGTGGTTGAATTTGATGAAAAGTGTCCCAGATGTGTTATCGAGCAGAAGTGGCATTTAAAAAGCACTATAAAGATACTTTGGCCAAAAGGAATGAGAAGAGGAAATTTATGATTACTAAATCAAACTTTATGAACAGGGTAAATAAAGAGGAAGGGTGGCTGTCTCGGTCTGAGACTTTTAATTTCTTGGGCAGATATTACAATCTCAAAGAGACAACTATGTCGGTTGAGATTGTCAGCTCTTGTAATTTACGATGTCCCGGATGCTGGGTTAAACATTCACACGGTTTATCAACAGCAAGGTCTGTTGATGTTATGGACGCAGGCATTCTTGATCGAACCTTGAAATTTGGAAGAAATATGGGCATTAGCAGGATTTCCCTGCTTGGTGGTGAACCTACCTTACATCCTGAGCTTTCAGAGATAATTAAGAAGGCTTATTCACTCGGATATGAAAGGGTGTCAATAACGACTAATGGCGTCTTTGCTTCCTCAAAAATAGAGGAATTAGCATCGTCTGGTTTGAGTAATATCTCCTTCAGTATAGATGGAAGTACACCGGAAATGCACAATATGATACGGCCATCTATGAATGGAAAAGATACCTTTTCTGTCACAATCAATAATTTAAGAAAAGCGATTATTTATTCAAAGGAGCATGCATTTACTGTAACGGTTAATCACACGATCTTTCCAGCAAACTTTCATGACACGGAATCTATGATCAGGTTTGTTGCCGGTATTGGTGTGAAGAGATGCCGACTTCATTTTACATTTCCGGGAGACGGAGAACGTAATGTAGCTGTGAAGGATGTAAACGCACATAATCAGGATAATGGCACATATATTATGCCAGAGGAGTGGCTGGGATTATATGATCGATTCAGAACCCTATCGAGAGAGCTTGGTATAGAGATTCAGATTGCACGTGTCTATGGCAGTTCTGAAGTTTCTAAAGCTGCATTAATAAAGGCCCCATATTTGAACGTTCTGCCGAATGGCGAGCTGCTTATGTGTACGACCCACAGTAGATTGAGTAATAAAGACAGACATACCTTTGCGACAATAGAGGATGAAAGACACATTAAATTAAATAAAGATTGTATACTGTTCAAATCACCTTATAAAAGCACTTGCTGTAAGGCAATACCAGAGCTCATTGAGCATCTTCCCATATATGTAAGAGACAGGATTAACAAGATTGGCATGGGATGTTCTTTCTTGTCAAGCCCACTAGCATGAAAGATTCGATTACAGGAGGTAATGTGATGAATCAATTTCTTACATGTTATAAGATTGTCACAAACTCCTTCTGTCCTGTAGATCAAACATTAATAATAAAATTTTTATGTAATTGCAAATACATGAGATAGGAATAATAGTAGATTGATTATGCTCATGGCACAGACATTGCGATTATGTACATCAAGAATGAAAAACATTTTTCAACTTTTCAATTATGAAGGGAGGTGGTGAATATGGGATGGTGATTTGAGGTACTACGCTGTGGGCAGGCTTTAAATGACCTGCTCCACAGCGTTTCAATAATGGTTATAGAATCTGATATTTAACGAAAGGAGGTGGTAAGAATGGGATTATAAGGTTAGTAGTTGGAAGAGGGGGACTTCCCTCCTCCTCACAATGTTAAAGAATTTGATTTATAAATTGATCAACATAATAACTAATAAGAATAATAGAATGAAAATAAAACATATGAAAAGGCGGCTTCCAAAAGAGATGTATCTTAAACTACGACACGGTGGGCCACATGCCACGTCAAAGGGTAAGAAGGGGTATAACCGTAACAAAGAGAAATACCTTCTAAGAAAAGAACTCGATGTTATATCTCTATCACAGACGTGTGATAAAGTCGTATCAAATTATGAATAAGTATGAGCATTTAAATATTTTTAGATTTTATAAATAAGCCTGAAACCCTTATAAACAAAGGGAACAAAAGAAACACTGGAAATAACAAGAGTTTTGGCATCGTCATTGCGATTAACTAAAACTAACGCAGAATAGGCAAGTCCGAAATGCAAAGTACTAACCATACTATGAGGGATGAAGTATTGTGTGGTGAGTTAACAATTACTATTTTAATCTATTAATTATTTAAGCCCTGAAAAGTCAATAAGACATTTCAGGGCTTTTTTATTGGCTTTTTTCATTTTACATTGGGAGGAATAAATCATGTTAAATACCAAATCTTTAATCTGTCTTTTACTTATATCTTTGTTAGCGGTTTCTTTTGGCGGATGTGTTATGACAGGCAGTAAGGAAGACATGCTTCGTTCCGGTAATGCTGACCTTAAGACCGGAAATTATAAACTTGCAGACAGGAAAGGCAAAAAGGTCCTTCGCGGTTGGGAGAATAACCACCAGGCAATGTTATTGAGGGCGAAATCCGCTAATGGGCAGGGAGGTGTTAATAAGGCTGTTGAGATATTAACACAGATGGATCATCTGTGCCGCAAGGACTTCTGCCCGAATGAGACCGCACATATTGAGGGAATGATCCTGCTGGCAAGCCTGAAAAACGATGAAGAACTGATCAGGATGTCGCAAGACAGGATAGACGATTTAAAGAGAACTCTTTCACTGCAGCAGTATAACACCCTCATGGACTATTACGTTGAGCAGGGGCGGCCAAAAGATGCTGCAGTCACGTTTGATAAGTTAAGGGCGGCTACAGGAGGTAGCTTAACAACTGAGCAAAGAATGCAGGGATTTGTTCTCTATTATTCTGTCTTTGAACTGGAGAAAGCAAAGGGATTATACCGTGAATTAACACCTAAACAAAAGGCCCAAGCGAGGAGGCAGTTTGGTGAAATACAGTTTTAATTATTACAGGACGCAGGTGACACAGGTTTTATTCCAATTTTATTAAAACAATTGAGAAAAGGAGAGAATAGTTATGAATATAATAATAAATAAAATACAACGTTACCTGGCTGTTTTTGTCTTGATGATAGTAGGTTTTCAATTAATGCAAGAATCTGTTCAGGCAGAGGTCTACAGCCCTGTAATCATAGAGCCATATGATGAGGCAAGCCTTGAGAAGATTAACCGGTCTTTTACATCCATTAAGACTTATATGGGAAAGGTAATAGCTGATGGAACGGCATTAAATGAAGCAACGAAAAGAAATGCGGCTAATCCGACACCAGAAAACGGTGCCGAACTGATAGAAAAGACTGGCAGGGCCATAAATACAAATGTGGAGTTTTTGAGCAAGAGCGAAGCAGCGCTAGGCAGGGCCATACCTGAGATTCGGAAATACAAAGAACATCTGCACAAAATGATCAGAAGCATGAAGAATCAAAATAAAAATGCATTTCTTTCCGGTGAAACAAAGTGGGCGGAAGATGAAGTCAAGGCACTTGAATCGTTCTTAAATGAAATAGAAGAGATGAGAGATGACTTTAAGAAGATGAAGCAAGACTATGCGGCAGTTTCGTCCGCCTGGGTACATTCCACGCAGATAGAAAGAGAATTGAAGGTTGTCTTTAACGACGGAAAGATAGGTTCGATACGAAAAGAGATAGCACAGTCTATTGAGGTGATATATGAAACCAAAAATCTGATTTTGGGTCAGTTGAAAGAAGGCTCTATCAGTGACTCTACAGATAGTTATGAAGAGGGTAAGGATGCTTACCGGTCAGCAATAAACAAATATTTTGACAATTAATTTTATGAAAGGGGTATTACCATGATTATACGAGAAAAAGTGATAAATATTTTTGGTTTAGTATTGGTGTCTTTAGTTGCACAGGGAACGTTTGCGTTTGCCGGGGAAGGGGTATATATGCCAGCGAACCTCAAAACCATAGATTTTAAAGCTATCAGGGAGAAAGAGGAGAGAGGCCTGAATCTTGCCAAGAAGGCCATCAAATGGGCTGATCCTTATCCTGGCATGAAGGCAGAGGTGGGAATGAAGAATAATGAACTTGAAAGCCTGGTTGAGAAGAAAAAGTATTTAACAACCACAATACAAAGGCTGCAAATAGGTTTTATGAATAAGAAGGCTAAATATGCACGCAATCCAGAGTTATTAAAGGTATCGGTAAAACAATACACACAAAAGATCACGGAAATGAAAGATGAACTGACTGAGATAGAAAAGCAGATACCTTCACTGGAGTCTAAACTGGCAAGTGTAAACCTTGAGTTACAGGTAGAGGAATTAGCAAGGGGTATCATGGTGGATGAAGAAGATATTGATGGGTTTGATGAGGAGTTTGAGGAAGCAATTCAGGGAAGATGGGAAGTTGGTAAGGCACTTCTGAATCAGGGGTTTTAATTAACATAAATATTTTATAGCGTTTATTGATATAGAAATATCACAATCATGTTAAGAGATTATAACAAACAGGAGTATCAATCCGTCGTCTTCTGTAACAGCAGCTTTTGTATAACACTCTCCAGCCCTTTGTATATAAGGGTGCAAGCGATAATAGATTTTCTCATACGACCATTGGCATACTCGTTGCTATTTGTATTAACCAAGAGCAATAAGATTCAACGCAGTTTAGGAAATTAACAGAACACACCAATCAAATACACATTTTATTTCGACTTTATCTTAAATCTATTGTGATTATGAAAGAAAATTATAACAACATGAATATAGATATAACTACTATGAAAATTGCAATGAACCGTTTTGAGAATAGGCATGGCAGTTTATATGAACTATTAAATGACCTTACCAAGCGTGAGAGGCGTAATCTTATCCGTTACGGTAAGTTGTCTAAGAGGGTTATTAACGGAAACCGTAAAGACAAGGTTGAAGAATTTCTCAATGTATCATTCGAGTTTCGTCAAGTACTTAATGGCGTAATGAAACCTCATTGTGTCGGGAAAAAGCAGAAAGCAAAAAGGACTGATTTGTTTTAATTATGTCTTTTATTTCAATAACAACAGCCTTCTGGTCTTTTTGTAAAAGGAATAGAAAATGAAAATACAACGTAATAAATCATACTGTTTATTTCTAATGCTCCTCGTATCTCTCACGTTTGTTTTCGGATGCGGAGAGAGAAATAAATCAAGTATCCTTTCTGGAACGGTCAGTCATAAACAACCAATTGAAAATAACAGTACACATGAAAAAGAAACAGATATTGTTTTAGTTAATACTTCCGGCCCTGGGGTGTCTCTGCTTGTATCACCTATATGGCATAAAGAACTTGCCGGCGCATTATATCTGGTTGTTAAATAGTTTTTTATAGAAAGAGATGTAAAGTGAAAAAGAAGCAAAATATAAAGGAGAGGTGTCGATCATGGAGTTTAATTTAACACATATAGTCAATAAATTGCCACAGATCATAATGAACATGGGGCCTGGGTTTTTGCTGGGGGCCGCATTAGGCGGGCTTTTCAGATTTGTTATAGTAAAGGTAATGATATTGATAGCCATCCCTGCAGTTTTGATATTTTTTGTGGATTATGTCAATCTGTATCAAGTGGATTGGATAGTTATAAGAGATATGTGGAACATATGGTTGAGACCGCCGCTTATCGATGTATTCAATTATTTTAATAAGCATACCCTGGCGGGGATCATTCCCGGAGTAGTCATCGGTTTTTTCCTTAGTTCATTAGTGAAGAAATAGTTTAATTTTTGATATTGAGAGGAAGGTAAGAAAGAAAATGAAAAAACAGATATCTCTTAAATTATGTTTAGTATTTTTACTACTTTCTATTTTTTCAATGTTGGTAATTGGCTGTAGGGACAACGATGCAACAAAGGCCAATACTGAAGAGGTTGAAGGTAAACAACTAATGGAGAATAACAGTACTAATACCAGTAAAAAAAGTGCAGTTGGATTTACTGCTCCTGAAATGAACACGTCTCAAACGGCTCCAATAAATGATCAGATACAGATGGAACAATGGAGACAACTTATTGGAGACCTTAAGAGTGCACTGGGTGATATTAAGAGAAGTGCTGAGCAGGCGAGATAAATATTTAACAATTCATTTGGAACCAATATCAAAAGGGAGGAATAAATCATGTCAAAACTAAAATCTTTATCGTGTCTCTTACTTATGTCTCTGTTAGCGATTTCTTTCGGTGGATGCGTTATGACCGGCAGTAAGGAAGACATGCTTCGTTCCGGTAATGCGGACCTTAAGACCGGTAATTATAAACTTGCGGACAGGAAAGGCAAAAAGGTCCTTCACGGTTGGGAGAACAACCACCAGGCCATGTTATTGAGGGCTAAATCAGCTTATGGACAGGGAGATGTTAATCAGGCAGTTGAGGTATTAACACAGATGGACCATCTCTGCCGCAAGGACTTCTGCCCGAATGAGACCGCGCATATTGAGGGAATGATCCTCCTTGCAAACCTGAAAAACGATGAAGAACTTATCAAGAAGTCGCAAGGCAGGATAGACGATTTGAAGAGAACCCTTTCATTGCAGCAGTATAACACCCTCATGGACTATTACGTTGACCAGGGACGGCCAAAAGATGCTGCCGCTACGTTTGATAAGTTAAGGGTGGCTACAGGAGGTAACTTAACAACTGAGCAAAGAATGCAGGGATTTGTCCTCTATTATTCTGTCTTTGAACTGGAGAAGGCAAAGGGATTATACCGTGAATTAACCCCCAGACAAAAGACGCAGGTAAAGAGGCAGTTTGGTGAAATACAGTTTTAATTATTACAGGACGCTGATGACACGGATTTTATCCTAATTTTATTAAAACAGTTGAGAAAAGGAGAGAATAGTTATGAATATAATAATAAATAAAATACAACGTTACCTGGCTGTTTTTGTCTTGATGATAGTAGGTTTTCAATTCATACATGAAACCGTTCAAGCAGAGGTATACAGTCCTGTAATCATAGAGCCATATGATGAGGCAAGCCTTGAGAAGATAAACCGGTCGTTTACCTCCATAAAGACGTATATGGGAAAGGTAATGGCTGATGGAACGGCGTTAAAGGAAGCAACAAAAAGGAATGCTGCTAATCCCACACAAGAAAACGGCGCTGAACTGATAGAAAAGACCGGAAAGGCTATAAATACAAATGTAGAGTTTCTGAGCAAAAGCGAAGCGGCGCTTGGCAGAGCCATACCTGAAATTCGCAAATATAAAGAATATCTGCGAAAAATGGCCAAAAGCATGAAAAAACAGAATGATAGTGCATTTCTTTCCGGGGAAACAAAGTGGGCGCAAGATGAAGTGAAGGCACTTGAATCCTTCTTAAATGAAATGGAAGAGATGAGAGAAGACTTTAAGAAGATGAAGCAAGACTATGCGGCAGTTTCGTCCGCCTGGGTACATTCCACGCAGATCGAAAGAGAATTGAAGGTTGTCTTTAACGACGGAAAGATAGGCTCGATACGTAAAGAGATAGCGCAGTCGATTGGGGCGATATATGAAACCAAAAATCTGATTTTGGGTCAGCTGAAGGATGGCTCTATCAGTAACTCTACAGGTAGTTATGAAGAGGGTAAAGATGCTTACAGGTCTGCAATAGACAGATATTTTGATAATTAATTTTATGAAAGGGGTATTGCCATGTTTATACGAGAAAAAGTGACAAATGTCTTTGGTTTAGTATTGGTATCTTTAATTGCACAGGGAACGTTTGCATTTTCCGGGGAAGAGGTATATGTACCAGTGAACCCCAAAGCCATAGATTTTAAAGCCATCAGGGAGAAAGAGGAAAGAGGCCTGAATCTTGCCAAAAAGGCTATCAAACTGGCTGATCCATATCCTGGCATGAAGACCGATGCAGAAATGAGGAATAATGAACTTGGCAACCTGGTTGAGAGAAAAAAGTATTTAACCGCTACAGTACAAAGACTGCAAATAGGTTTGATGAATAAGAAGGCTAAATTTGCACGTAATCCAGAGTTACTAAAAGTATCGGTAAAACAATACACACAAAAGATCGCGGAAATGAAAGATGAACTTGTAGAGGTAGAGAAACAGATACCAGCGTTGGAGTCGAGGTTGGCAAATGTAAACCTTGAGTTACAGGTAGAAGAATTAGCACGGGGTATCATGGTGGGCGAAGAAGATACGGAAGGGTTTGATGAGGAGTTTGAGGAAGCAATACAGGGAAGATGGGAAGTTGGTAAGGCACTTCTGAATCAGGGATTTTAATTAATACAATATCTTATAGCCTTAATTGATATAGAAATATCACAATCATGTGAAGAGATTATAACAAGTAGGAGTATCAATCCGGCGATATTTGTAACAGCAGTTTTTGCATAACACCATCCAACCCTTTAAATATAAGCCCGCAAGCAATAAGAGATTTTCTCATACATTCATTGGCACACTCGTTGCTATTTGTATTAACCAAGAGTGATAAGGTTTAACACGGTTTAGAGAATTAACAGAACACACCATTTAATTTTGATTTTACCTTTAAACTTTTGGAATTATGAAAGGTGATTATACCAATATGAATATAGATACAACTACCATGAAAATAGCTCTGCACCTTTTTGAGGAAAAGTATGGCAGCTTGTATCAACTATTAAATGACCTTACCAAAAGTGAGAGGCGCAAACTTCTTCGTTATGGCAAGTTGACTCAGAAAGTCATAAACAGAAACAGCAAAGACAAGGTTGAAGAATTTCTTAACGTATCATTCGAGTTCCATCAAGTACTTAGTGGCTTAATGAAGCCTCGTTGTATCGGTAGAAAACAGAAAGCAAAAAGGACGGATTTATTTTAAATCATGATTTATAAATAGTTTTCTTATTAAAGAGAGGTTAGGTGAAAATGAAGAAGAAATATAAGTTTTTAAAACCATGCATTGCGTTGCTACTGTTCTTTGCTTTTTCAATGCTGGTTGTTGGCTGTGGGAAGAACGGTGAATCAAAGGCTCAGATAACTGAGGAAAACATTGCAAATACCAGAACTGAAAGCGTAACCGAAGTTAGTGCTCCTAAGATGAGCACATCTCAAAAACCTCCAATAAATGATCAGATACAGATGGAACAATGGGCACAACTTATTGGTGACCTAAAGACTGCACTGGGTGATATAAGAGAAGGTACTGAACAGACAAGATAGAATTACTTGTGAATACTATTTCATTATTTAAAGAAGGAGATAACAAATGCTGCAAATATTGAAAATGAGTTCTCTTGATCTTTTCTGGGGGATACCTTTCTTATATCTGAGTATTCTGGCTACGACATATTTCCTTGATGCATTGTTTAAGGTTTACGATATTACAGGCAAAATAGCGACACATAAGCAAGATAGATATGATCTCACAAATCATTTAAAATCAGGCAACATGAGTGATGCCAGGAAAATAATCGCTTCATCAAAAGATCCGATGATACTTTCTTCCGGATTGATATTAAATACTTATGTTCAGAATAGATTTAAAGACCTCGACACACTGAGGAATGAAATTAAAGATAATCTAGATGGGCTATTGAAGATTCCTCACGAGGGATTCTTTAACTACTTCTGCGGAGTAATTCTACTGGTTGCATATGCCGGTACATTATTGTCATTCTTTTTCCTCTTAAACAACTTCGATATTAACACTAATGATTTTTCTGAACTCTTCAAGTATATGGCAGTTGGAATTAAATCATCAATATTTGGCGTAGCTGCATCTGCTTTAATGTCAACGGGGCATGTATGGTTGGAAAAGATAATAGAGAGAAAGGATTTTATGCGTGAGGAGTTTTACCAGAACTTAATGGAGATCTTTTGTAATACCCTGGATGAAACACAAGGTAATACCTTTGGTTCTGATGTGAATGGTAAAGATATGTTAATAAAACAGAGTATAGAATCAAAAGATAATCAAATTAAGGAATTAACTAAAAGAAAAGGCAAGCTGACTATTATTTTGAAAAAAGTTCAGGACGGACTTAAACAAAAAATAAAAGAATATTCAAACAAACCAAAATTGAGACAGGAGATAACAGAGCGTTTTATGCAGAAAATAAATCTGATAAATAAGGAATCGAGTGAGATCGAACAACAGATAAAAAAATTAGAGAGTGCAATATAATGAATAACTTACGTGCACTAGCTTTAATAATTTTTGCTGATATATCATTTCAAATATGCAATGTACTGTGTGCGGGTTATATCTTTGTCAATCTGAAAGAAAATGAGCCATTAATGCCAATCGTTGAAAGCAATGTGATATTGGAGAAAGGAATTGAGTTTCCGAAACTTGAAGGCGAGTCCAGTATGGTTCACAACAATACTCAAGCGGCACTAAAGATACTTATCCCACAAGAAGGTGGTAAGTACATTATCGACGGCAATCCGGTACCAAAACAAGAACTTACTGCTGCACTGGGAAACTCAATGAATAAGTCAATAACAGTAAGTATAGATCAAGATGCTCCAAGTGGTGATAC
>Ga0257122_1001040_pt1 | contig 20972 bp, 14 predicted proteins | sample SI106_120metaG_FD_190146 | JGI IMG/M metagenome (GOLD analysis project Ga0257122, IMG submission 190146) | Marine microbial communities from Saanich Inlet, British Columbia, Canada - SI106_120 | ecosystem: Environmental > Aquatic > Marine > Inlet | place: Canada: British Columbia | collected... | reverse complement strand
CTTTTTCCCAATGTAGTCCTCCTGACCGTTCATTTTACCATTCCTTTGGCCTGGAGACTCTCATTCAGCTGATTCCAACTACTAGGCGGGCAAGACAACTAAGACTCCGAGGAACGTCCAAAAACGCTGATTCATTCACCCAGTATACCCAATACAAGATGGCTAGGGTATTTCTGACTGCGATAGACCCGGTGCTTGGCCTTCACGAAGTCACTTTCCTTGGCTTCGAAGATATTCGGCACGTAGCGTTGCGGGTTGCGGTCGATGAATGGAAACCAACTGCTTTGAATATGTACCATCAAACGATGTCCGCGCTTAAAAGTATGAAGGACATCCGGCAATTCGAAAGAGACCTTGGCCACCTTGTTTGGCACGAAGGGTTTCGGATGTTCGTAGCTATCGCGATAGCGCCCCCGGAATACCTCACCGCGTACCAATAGTTGCTGGGCGCCACCCCGATAGACATGTTCTTTGGGTTTTCCTGCCAAGCGGTTGGGATAGACATCCACCACTTTGACGATCCAGTCGGCGGCACTTTGGTCCGTTGAAACGAATAGTTCAGCCTTGATCGGCCCGCCAATTGTTAGGTCTTCTTTCAATGGCTCCGTCTGGTAGACCAGCACATCGGGTCTGCGGGCCGCAAAACGCTGATCTTCTCCCATATAGGTGCGTGACCAACGGGTACTGATCGCCGTCGTATACGGAACGGGTTTTTGGGGGTCGCTGACATAGTCGTCATTTTGCTCGCCCTGCCCGTCGGCGGCCTTGTCTGAAAGGCCCCCCTTTTCAGCGAGATAGAATGGTTTCAGCCGTGTCTTTTTAGGGGGCCAGTTCTTGAAGTGACGCCAGCGGTTGGCACCGGTTTCGAAAATCAGTGCTTCGGGTAGCTTGGCTTTCTTCTTTCCCTTCAGGTGTCTTTCAAAGAAAGGGAATTCGACTTTCTTTTGGAAATAGATGGACGTTGGATAGCCGAATTTGCTGTCGCCGACCTTTTCTCCCTTAAAACGATGCCAGCCGCCGTGGGTCCAAGGCCCCATTACCAACCGATTATCTGCGCGCGGGTTCTGCTTTTCGATATGTGCGTAGGTCTTCAACGGACCATAAAGATCCTCGCTATCGTAGAGTCCTCCAACCACAAGCACCGCCGCACGGATATTCTTTAGATGTGGCAGAATATTTCGCGACTGCCAGAATGAATCGTAGTTGGGATGCGCGCGTGTCTTTTCCCAAAACGGAATTTTCCCTTTGAAGTATTTCTCGTTGACGTTCTTCAGGGGGCCGAGATCGAGAAAGAACTGATAGCCGTCTGGCGTACCGAATCGAAACCTCTCAGGCCAATTTGTGGTCAGACCGTTTCGCGGAACGCCGAAACCGCTGAAGAAGTTGAAAGCGAGATTCAACACGAATGCGCCATGGTGGTGCATATCGTCCCAATACCAATCAGCGATGGGGGCCTGCGGCGAAATGGCTTTCAATGCGGGATGACCGTCAATCGCCCCCGCGCTAGCGTAGAACCCGGGATAGGATGTACCGACCATTCCCACTTTGCCGTTGTGGCGAGGCAGGTTCTTCAACATCCATTTAATGGTGTCGTAGGTATCGCTGCTCTCATCGACATCTGTCTTTTTCTTCTTGTGAGCAATATGCGGCCGCATATTTATGAACGATCCTTCGCTCATGAAGCGGCCCCTCACATCTTGGAATACGAAAATATAGCCGGACTTTTCAAAGTCCTCTGACGGCCCCAGCGGAGTGCGATATCGATCGGCTCCGTAGGGTCCCGCACGATAGGGCGTGCGCAGCAGGAGGATCGGAAATTTCTTGCTGCGATCGTTTGGCAAATAGACGGCGGTGAAAAGCCTCGCCCCATCTCGCATGGGAATACGGTATTCAAACTTCGTATAGTTCGAACGAATATATTGTGTTCGTTTCTTATCCGGCGATCGACGCGCAGCGGCGACTGCAGGCAGCAAAATGAACGTGCAAAGCGCGGCAACGACTGTGGTGGACTTTGATGTGAGCATTTACCTACCCTGGGCATTCGAATGCAACGTCGCATGACGATTGATCATTCCAGCCAACGAGTTCTTAGCATGAGGTGACCCCGGGCGAAAAGGAGGGGTGACTTGCAGATCGGTGCCGCTTTGTGACATGATCGGCGTCTCTGTTTAGCACGTGACTAAAACAAGTGGCGCAACGTAGTCCTAGTGGAAGACAACGCCAACGGGAGATCCATGTCTAGTCAACAACCCAAGTACGAACCAGGTCAGGTGATCCATCACCTGAATTTCGATTATACGGGTGTGGTCGTCGGTGTGGATGACGAGTTCTCTGGCAGCGACGAATGGTACGAGAAAGAAGCCCAGTCCCGTCCACCCAAAGACGGGCCTTGGTACCACGTCCTCGTCCACGACGCCGAAAAACAAACCTACGTCGCCGAGAAGAATCTACACCTAGCGCCGAACCCAGCACCGATCAACAACCCATCAATCCCCTTATTTTTCGACACCTTCCGCTCCGGCCGCTACATCCGCCGCCGACTCATCAACTAACAGATTTTCCGCCAACAACGCCGTCCGATCCATTGACAGCGGCGCCGCTTTCGAGCACTCTGGCGGCTGCTGAATACTTACCCATTTGCGAGTGTGGCGGAATTAACTAGGATTTGCGCGGCAAATCCGTTCTCGCCGTTGCAAAGCTACAGCTCACGCTGTACCTTTGCAACAAGGCGGCGGCAGACGCCTTTAGGTCAGGTGAACTGGCAGTTGATGTTTCTTTTGTGCGAGTGTGGCGGAATTGGCAGACGCGCTGGATTTAGGTTCCAGTGGGTAACCCCCGTGAGAGTTCGAGTCTCTCCACTCGCATTTAAAGCGGTCACCTCTTTGAGGTGGCCGTTTTTTATTGGGAAATTGGTGGCGGTGAGAGCTACTTCGAGAGCGTAGAGCGGCGGCGGTGCGGGTGGTCTGTGAGCGTGGTGTCCCGAATGGTGTCCCGAAAAGGCCGAATTTCCTATCGGCTCTTCACCTCGCCCACGACTATTGGGCGAAGACGCCCCAGTTGTCGGCGTAGCCATCGGGGTCGGAAACCTTGATGCGAAAATTGCGCATGGTGGTTGGGTTCACCTCCCGCGTCCTTGTGGACAGCCAATGCTCGTGTTGCCATTTGACATAGTCGGCCACGGTCTTGCTTGGCACGATGAAATACTTTGGCATTTCATTGGGACTGGGGAGATGGACAAAACAATAGATCAGCTTGTCATCATGGAGCGATTCGTGCTTTTCCGACATCGCCCAGATGTACAACATCTCCTCCCCCCCAAATAGTCGCTCTCGTCTGGGCTTCTTGTGGGTCGCTTTGACCTCGACCTTGAAGAGTGTATTGAGTTCGGGGTTTGTTACGAGGATATCGACGCCCTTCGTGTTGCCCAAAGTGAGCGTCGCTACATAACCCCTGTGGGTGAGCTGGGCGAGAACATAGAACTCCCCCGCCAGGCCCACCTGGTTTTTGCTCATTTCTAGGATGCCGGAGTTAGTCATAGTCTTCCGCTCCTGAATGAACGCCTTTTACCGGAGGTTGTCAACTTTGCGCGTTGACAATGAGACCAACAACCCGCGCCGTCCTGCGCAACCCGTCGGCCTTCACTTCGCTAATTTGGCGGGGGACGGAGCCACGGGCTCTTCGGTCTCATCAAGCAACGCACGAGCATTCTCTTCGGCACTATGAACATACTTCATGGTCGAAGCTAGCGTCGTGTGACCGGCCATATGTTGGATGGCTGCGATATTCTTGCTCCGGCTCGCCCAATCGGAAATTCGACTGTGGCGAATAGCGTGGTTAGCGAGCTTTTGCTTCCTCTCATCGTCAATACCAGCCCGTTCCGCCGCAGATCTAAGTGAAGCCCGATAATCTCTCTCACCAAAAATCAATCCCACGCCTGGACCAATTGCTCGAAGCGCATCAAGTGCCGCTCCTGTAAGGGGAACGCCTCGGCCATACCTTTTCTTATCAGCACTAGAACGCACGCGAACAAAACCATCATTCCAAGCCACATCCTCCCAGCGCAATCGCGCCATCGTCCCCTTTCTGAAGCTGGTCGCCCACATGACCGTGAAATACTCCCGCACCGGATGCCCTGTCAGATGTATGTCCCGTGTCGGAAGTTCACTTAGAACCGCATCCGCTTCCTCGCGGCTCAAGAACACAGACTGGTAGTCGTCGTTTCGCTCAGGCGCTTCCCAGGTCGGCAATTTGGCAATATAGAGATGGCGCTTGCACCACGTCAAAAAGCGTTTTAGCCCCGAGAGTTCTTTGAGAACCGTGTTAGGCGATATCTTGTTTCCACCCCGCCCAATAGATCGAAGACGTTCTGATATATATTTTTGAATGGCCGTGCCTGTCAATTCTTCCAACCTCGACCATCTGCTCAGCCAATGGGCATTCGCATAGATTTCCAAGGTCTCGCTCCAGCCAGGCCGTAGCTCGTCCATTTCCACCAACCATGTGGCCATCAGGTCTTCGAGGTCGCCGTGCGCTACGCGCTTCGTCCCTCCTTCACCACCGACAACTTCGGCGTAGATTTTCTTCGCCGCTTTCGCAGCCTCGCTTTTTTTGCTGCAACCCGTGGATCGGTGGGGGCGCTCGCCGCCGTTCCTGAAGCGCACCGTATAGATGCCCGTTCTGTCATCTTTTTTGATCTTCCAGCCTTCTGACTCTCTACCCATACGTCTACATCTCTTTCATCATAGCGAATGGCTTGACCGCCTACCGACACTTCGGGGATTTGCCCCCTCAGGTGCCGATAAAAATGCCGCCTGCTAATTTTCAGCTTGGCGCACACTTCATCTCGGGTCAATAGGGTCATAATATTCCAACCATAGAGCCGCCGTCACACGCTGCACGCATTTACAAGATCGAAAATTCCAAGGAGGGATCATCCAGCTAACATGACTGCGAGAACGGCGATCCTCTGCATGGTTCTGCGCCCAGTTAGGCAAAGATCGCCATAGCCACCGACCTCGTTAGTCGCCGGTGTTTCTCACCGCCACCGAAAAAGCTCGCCACCATTCTCCCAAATCTCTTGGCCTGCGCTCTCGTCTTTTCGTGTCTACAAAAGTCCATGAGCCCGTCCATGTTTGCAGCGAAGAACTGCCGAGACTCCCAGTGTTCGACCTCGCAAGAACCGCAAGATGGCTCAGATCGGTTTGCAAAGACCCCTTGTGGATCCCGCTCAAGAAGATAGCCGGTCGCGAGCCTCGAACAACGCGCACACTTCACGGTCGTAGATCTAGCCTTGAGCTTATCCGCCAGTTTGTTAAAGGCCGTCGTGTAGCTCTTCGAATTGGTCTCTTTTAGGTACCAGACGGCATACGAAGGGTCCGAAAATATTACCTGCTCCAAGGGTCTCCCCTTGTGTTTGCCAAACCAGAACACAAAGCTACTCATCGCTCGGCTCCTTCCCAGCTCATTGCTCTTCGTAGATCAACCATTTCCGCACCTGCTATTTCGAGCGAGTCTTCGTCAGATAAGCTACCGATGATCTGGACGTCCCACGCGGTGTTGCCCAACCGTGTAACCGATAGAACTGGAGGTGCCGCGATTCGGGGGCTCGCTGAGTCAAAGGCTCGACCTCTCAAAGTTGTGCCAATCCTCTGGAGCAAGGTTCGTGGCCCATCTAAAATCGCCGTGCGCTTTTCGGCAACCAACCAAATCGCGGACGCGAATCGAAGCTGTGCGGCCTGATTCGTAGCCGCGCACGCTACGGTAGTTCCATTTTTCCACTCAACGTTACAAATGTATGGCTCCTTCATTACAACGAAGCCATCGAGTCGGTCGCCCTCTCGCAGCCGGATGATTTCAGTATCGACCAGGTAGCTTTCAGCCGCAGATATCCACGCCATTGTGGCATCTAAAGCCTCAACCTCGTTGAGGTTCTCTCGAACAACAGACAGACCCTCGTCACCTTGGCGGGGAACCAACGTCTTTTCCTTTTTCCCAATTCTAGACTTCATAGCTAATCTCCTTGGCTCCTGCGCTTGTTGCGAAGGCGCACGAATATCCTCTGGTGTGCAGAGACACTCTGCCACCGGTAACACCCTTTGATTTATGCCAACTGCTTGCAGGCTAACGTGGCGGCGCTCTGGCAATAAGCAAAGCTCGACCGGCGCCTGTGTTTGCTGTGGTAGATACCTCTGATGGCACGATCATGCTGCTACCCGCGCAGCAGTTGGCACAAACCAGTGCAGTGCCGACTTCCCGCTCTTTGATGAGACCTTTTTCGATTCCGCCAGACCACGCTCCTGCAAGAATCGCAATGCCTCGTCGATTTGCTCACGAGTTTTGTTGCGCGAAAATAAATCTCGGATCTGGGTTCGCGTCATCCCCTTGGGTTGGGAATGAAGGGCATCCAAGATTTTGTCCGCTATCCGATTGCCAGATTCGTTTCCGAAGGCGTAAGCTGCGGACTCCTCAGCATATCGCCAACAAGCAAGCGCCGCACGCAGATGCCGCTCCTGGATCTGCTCGCTTTCGTCCAACAGGGCGTATAGTAGTGAAAGGCGAAGCACCTGAGCCTCAGCTCGACCCGTTACCGCTCCCAATAGTCCGGCTTTTCCTTCCGACAATGTCGGATACACTTCGGCCCAGAGCTTCCGAGCCTCGTCATCGCGACGAAGTTGGCGAGCCTCACTGGCAAAATCGACCACATCGCGCAGCTTCGCCGCGAAGCGCGACATCTCCTCTTCGGAAATGTCACCGCCCTCGGGAAGAAGCCGTGACCGTTTGGCGGCGACGAAGATGAAGCGATTGGCGAACCCGTTGGCGGACTCTGTTGCCGTTAGTTCGCGCCGCAGTTCAGCAGCGGTGATATGGGCTATGATCGAAATGTGTGCCCCCGTCGCGACGGCAGGCGAGTTTTTTGTCATCGAGCGTAGAACACCGTCGTCCCACGCATTCCGAATCATTGGAGATAGCGTATTTCCGGGTCTACCACTCACCTTCAACACGTTCGCAAATTCGGACTCGACAACAAGGAGGCGTTTGTCGTCAACGCCAGGGTCTACCGTCACTTCCTGGTATCCTACGATGCGACCCTTCTCCTTTACGGGCTCAAGTTTCGTGATAGGATCTCGAACTGGCCAAATCAGCCCCTCCCCCGAGGAGAGGCCCGATGCGAGACACTTGGAGACCCAGTCAGCATCGACCAACGACATGGCTCGCCGTGGATACCCGAATGACGTGCCCTTCCGGGCTTTGGAAGACTTACCGAAGATGACGATGAAAATATTCGCGCCATGCCGATCTGCCTCAACCGCCGTATGCGGCCCTCGCCCAATACAGCTGCCAAACATCCCTAGAAACTGAAACAAGAGAGCCTCCCGGCTGGATTCCGTCTGAGGCTCCACGAACCGGACAAACTCGCCAGCAGGACCAATAAACGCATCCTCGTTCATGGGCGATGGCCAGTCCGCCCCCCGAGGGTTGATTGTTCTGAGCGCAGGGGGTGGTTCGGGCCACCCGGTAACATCAATGAATTCGGCCCAGGTTTTTTCGGAGCACGAATCATGAAAGCACCGATAATCCAGGCTCCCATCCTCGCGGACGTGTATACCAGCGTGATTGGGACCGTGAGTCGCATCGAACACGCACGCAGCCAAGCAAACGATCACGGTTGAAAAATGTTGTTTTAGCTTTACGACTGTTAGGCCAAGGCATTCTGCCGTCTCCTTAACCCAATTCGACCTCTCCCCGATTTCTCCTCCAACATCGGACGAGTCGCCCCACTCTGCGACGATGGGAGCGAAAATTTCGAGGGCGTAGACAGCACGTTCATGCATCGAGCACCTGCCAATTCACGAGACGGTGAGGCCGGTCGTTGGTGGTGTCACCCTTCATTTTCAAGCTGCCCGGCAACGCGACAAGGCGACTGGGATTTGAGACGGCTTCGTCGATTTTCACCGAGTCAGTGTTGTACCTGCACCCCAGAGCATGCAGCAGTTTCCGCTTGAATGCTGTGCGCTCTTTGCTTGGTGCTATTGCGTCGAGTCGATACAAAAGAAGGCCCCCATTTCCGCTAGATCCCTTGCCAAAAGGCACCACACCCAGCTCGTCATTTAAGTCTTCGGCAATGCGATCCATTAACACAAGAGCGGCAGCTCGCTCTTCCCTGGTCGCCGATATTCCGCTGGGCCGCACTGGATCGATGTCCACGAGCAAAGATTGATCGAATAGGATCTCGCGATCACTTGTGGTGTGCCGTGCAAAGTCCTTGATCTGATTTTTCGCCCGTGCTTGGAGTGAGGGGTGCACGGGACTGGACGAGATATAGACGTTGCCGAGCTGGTGGTATGATTCTACTTCCGCCGCCAACGCAATCGGACAGTCGAAGTAACCGGACGATATCCCCCTGACTTCTCCCCCAAGAATGCGAACTTCGTATACTTGCTCGCCGACGCCGAACTTTCGACCCGTCTCCTCGACCAACTTAGAATCGTATGGCGACGGGACTTTGGATTTGTTATCATCTTTCATGACGTTCCTCGTCGCTACCGTCGTCAAGCCAGGCTGAAGAACTTGCATTGACGGCGGTGGCGTTTGTTTCGTTAAACTTCTTTCTTAATGACCCTTTCGGCTCCTTCTTCGCCTAGCGCCTTCAATATCAATTTCCCGGCTCGCTCGCTGGGCTTTGCCCCGCGAAGAATCCACGCGACCGTGGCCCGTGACAGGCCCGTTCGGTCTGCTAACTCCTGCTGCCGCCACAGTCGCCTCGCCATTTCGGCTCGCAACTCGGCAATGTCTATTGCTACATTCATCGTAACCTCCGTTGACTACGACCAATGTAAGAACAGCCCGGAAAGAAATGTAGGGAGTTAACCCGCCGCTCTATGACGTTGAAAACTGAGTTCTTTTGAACGTGCGAGAGAGGCCAGGAACGGAACCTGATAAGCGAATAGCGGAAACTAGGCGGCTGTCTTTTGCCGCCTTTTTCGGGTAGAGATCAGCTTGCGAACCCGGTCGGTCAAGCATTCTTTGTCCTGGGAGAAATCCATCAAACCATAATGAACGCACAAAAGCCCGACGACGAACATTGGCAAACTGATCTTCAGTTCGGTGGCAAGAATAGTCGCGTAGTGGCAAAATTCGGCTGCATCATATTCTGGCGGCCTGCCATTTTTGCCCAAAGGCTCCTCTTGCCAATACCGACGATAGATCGACTGGTAGTCAGGGATAATCGACCGGATCCTTCGAAAATCTACCTCGTTCAAATCGCCCTTTTGAATGGCCCGTTGAAGTACTTCTTCGAGTTTATCCAACTCGTGCCTAACAGCGAGTAACTCGCTATTCGCTTTCCGAAGCCGTCTTTTTGCTGCGGTGCGAACGGCTTTCGCAGCCAAGTCGTCTTCCGCGCTCTGGGAGGATATTTCCTCGCGAGCTGCGCTAATGTGCATTTCGAGAGCCAGTCCGCGATCCGCAAGCGCGGTTCGGCGTGTGATTGCCAGATGAATCCCTCGGCCAACACGGTCCTGCCAGCTCCTTATTCCAGCCGCAAGATCGCGAAAAGGTGCTCCCGGAGGATTACCTAGACCAGGCAACAATCCCGACGCTTCCAAAAAGATCTCGACGTCTTCTTTGCGGCACGGATACTCAGGAAAGTGTGATAACGCCATTGCGTTCCTCCTTGATCCAGAGGTAACCAGAGAATAGAAATCTGTCAAACCCAATTGAAAACTTTTTCGCTAACAACGCGTTCGGCTTTTCTCAACATGTTCACGGTCGAAACGCGAAAGGGAAGCATCACCCAGATCGCATCTCTTTCCACCGGAGGCCTCTCTGACCCAGTGTCGTAAATGTCGTTAATGTCGTAGCACCTAATCCGAAGCGGAATCGACAACCAACAATGGGCCGGATCGAATCAGCGGCCCAACCCCGCTATAGACTACACAACATCAAGCAGATCTGGGGGCTTGCAGCTCACGGTTTATTCCGCATGTCCACAATCCTCTTGAGGTAGTCTACAGAAGAGAGGTCTCGCCATCGAACCGTGCCGCAGATTCACTGAATCAAACAGCCGCTACAATTACGACATTCACGACATTTACGACCTAAGCGAAAAAAAGTGACCCGTCGAATGAAAGTGGAGTCTAGTATGAACGACTGAAAGCCACTTTTGCTTCATTGACTCGAACAAGTCCTGTTATCCGTACAAGGGTGGAAAAGTGTAGTCACCGAGTCCCCTACACGCCAATCGCGTGTCACATGCTTATTTGGTAGCCCCCCAAAATCGATAGCGAAAATCAAAGATCTCTTTGCCAGCTGGATAGTTCGACAGGTGGTCCCAAATCCCCTGAACTCGTTTCTTTTCATGGCGCAGGTCGAAATAGAAGGCAATCTCTGACAGCAACGTGACCAACAACGCGGTTGCTTCCAATACCGATTGCTGACGAACGATGTCCAATCTTTCAAGTTGTTCGCTCCTTGGAACGTAGGCCGACAAATGACCGCCTCGCCTAGCCATACCGCCGTAGTGAAGATGCGAATCCTCAGAAAGCCTGCCGTAGTAGTTGTCGTACATCATACGAAAGAAATTCTTCCGCGCACCATCTGCAATCAACGGAATATTCCCCGCCCTTTTCTGCGTCAACATTTTTCCCGGCGCTGGCCACCACTTGATGGTCTCTGGTTGCTTGCGATATTTCTCGGCTATCCCCCGTTCTTGGTCATCCACACTCTTTTCATACTGACCAAGATACTCCGCCCAATCGGGGTCAGTGCCGTGACTCGCCTTGAGCCGTTCCAATTCGTCCTTGGCGGTTTTCCAGCCACTTGCGTAGTACCAATCGCAATATTTTCCAGGGCATTCCAAGATGGAAAGAATCAAAAACAACGAATCCAAAATTGTTCGACTTAGTGGAGTGACCGCAATCGCGAACTCAGCCCGTCTAGCCGGGTCGGGAGGCCGATCAGCGCAAAGATAGCGAATAGCTCTGTGCGTAGCGTGCGATACTTTTACATTCAGGATAAGCAGGGCCGGAAGCCCCGAATGGTATTGTTCCGCCTCCGGCCGGGCCTCCCTGTCAATTCTATTCGTGATGGCTACCGCGATTTCATCTAGATCGTCCCGAAACGCGGAGAAGTCGATTTCGTTAGGCTCGGGCACGGGCAAAACTCCTGACCAGTCTAGGTATCAAGAAAGGAACTCGCTTCTCTCCCCGAAACTCGTCACCAAGACTTCCTTCTTGGCCCTCGTCGCCGCCACGTAGAGCAATGAACGCTCATGGACCTCGTGACTTCGAGCCACCGTGGGGTCCTGGGTGTTCTTGGCCACGGCCAAAGGCACGATGCCCTGGTTCACCTGAGCGATGATCATCCGGTCGAATTCTAGGCCCTTGACCCGGTGCATGGTGGCCAGGCGAACCCCCTTTGCCTGGCGGTCGTCGGCCTCGGTTCGCTTGACTCGGTAGCAGGCAATGCCTGCTGCCGTCAGGCCCGCCTCGTATTGGTCTAACGCTTCGTTGGTCCGCGTAACGAGACAAGTGGACGCCAGCGCCTCTTCGCCTCCTTCGTGGCTGCGCAGGTAGGCGACTATGCCGTCCACCTCCTTTTGAAAGGTAGCGAAGTTCTTAATTACGGGCTCTGGTCCTCGTAGGAGCGCCTTGTAGCCCCGGCTACTGTCCTCGCCCCCGTCTAGATCGTCTACCTTGATCCCTTCCAGGAGACTTACGGCCCAGCGGCGGGTTTCGTCGGTGGTTCGGTAGTTGATGCGCAGGCGGCGCGAACGGCCACGAATGTTGATGCCGCATTTGCTCAGGACTACCTTGTGGCGATAGATGCGCTGGTGAGCATCGCCCACGATGAAGATGTTGGGCTTTTCCTCGTCCGCTGGCAGCATGGCCCTTATAAGCTGGAAGGCCTGCATGCCCATGTCTTGGGCCTCATCCACTACGATGGCCTTGTAGGGCAGGATGTTTCCCTTGCTCTCCAATATCCCCCGCGCATCACGAATCGCATCCACGCCCTCTATCAACCCTTTCCCCTGAAGCAACAATCGGTATTCCTCAAACACCGGCCAGACCTGTTTTCGCTGCGCCCGATTCAGACGCACACCCCGACCTAGCCTCGACGCTTTCATATACGCCTGTAGGGATGCCACCGACTGCGGCTGAACCACCGCATCCCACTCCTCCCGATAAAATGACGGGGGCAGAACCGGCTCGCTCGGGGCCAGGGCCATGGCTCGGCCCCAGAATTCCTGGGTCTTGTGCCCGTAGACCACTTTGTTGCTGTAGCCCTGTTTCTTCAGAAACTCCGACACCCAGCGGTCTAGGTTGACCACCTCTATCCGCCGCATCGCCTCATCGGAACAGAGTTTCTTCAGGTTTTCCCGAATATCGGCCGCCAGATTTCGCGTAAAGGTGGTGAAGAGCACGCGATCATGCTCGCCCGTGAAGACATTTGTGGCCAACCAACGAGCGCGGTGCATGGCCACAACGGTTTTTCCCGTGCCGGCTCCGCCCAGTACTCGCGCCGGACCATTCCAGGTGTTCTGTACGAGCTTGCGCTGGGAAGGGTGCAAGAAGACCCGCCACTGTTCCAGTGGCGCATCGAGCATATCGAGCAAGGCGTCCTCGTTTTCCACCACGGCAAAGCGCCGCAAAGAATCGCGATTGCTCAACGCCGCCGTGAAGTCCGTGGTATCGACCTGAATCGGTTCTGCGGGGCGCTCCATTTCACGGTGCACCTCATCGAGGCCAAAGCCCGCCGCCAACATATAGAGGGCCTCAGAAACCTCTTGAGGCAAATAGGCGCTGACCCGGTCGAGGTCCTTTTCAGTGGCTAGACTGCGCACCAAGGGTAATAGCACCTCCGGTACACCCAGCCCGGTTAGGTTGCGGTCCCGATACTCAGCAAAGAGTCCGGCCACCGTTTCGGCCGCCGGAACTTCTGCCTGAGCTGTCAGCTCTTCCGTATTGAGAATTTGCAGGCTACCGGTTTCTGGGTGAATGCTACAGATCTTCCGCTTGGCCCAATCGTAGGCATCGTCGTGATTCGCCACCCATAGCAGAACAAAGGTATTGCCGTCTTTGGGGCGCAGGATGATCCCCCGATAGGCCTGATCGATGCGCACCGAGCGCATATTGGGGTCTTTGAATTGGGCGATCTTTTCGTAGTTAATACTCGGTTGAGTAGGATCCTCGCGAAATTTGCGGACAAACTCGCGGACCTTGTTCTGTTGATCCTTGGGTACGCGAGACAATGCCCCCAAAAAATCAGAAGAAAGCGCCACTGTGAACTTACCGGCAAGACTCATCGTCCGCTCCTTTCCCTGTACGCTCCGACAAACGCATCCGGGGCCGCAACCGCCTCACTGAGGGCGATGACCTGCCAGCCCTTTGATTCAAAGACGTCTTTCGTTTCCATATAGTCGCTCTCCAAGAATGCGAGTTCGATATCCGGCCACGCCAGTAGCGCCTCCGATGCGTTGCCGTCTTCGGTCGCATCGATCAACTCGTAGCCCGGCGTAGCGGGCGCAGGCCATCCGGCATCTTGCAGCGCCCGCATCAGCGGCTGTAGCTCGGGTTCAAAGACCAACTCCATTACCTCTCGCCATGCGGCACCCTGGGTATCGCCTTCCTCGCGCTCTTTGGGCTTGTCCAACTCAAAGACCAGCGCCTCGTATTGCCGTCGCGCCAATCCCTCGGCGCTGACGAAAGCCGCCCGAGGCAGAAACTGAAAGAGATTATAGAGTCTGAGGTAGCCGTTCCAAATCTGCTGAAACCCGCTCTTTTCCCTCGCCTGGGTTCGGTCGTCCAGATAGGCGGCGACCCGCATGGCCTCGGGCTGCAACGCACCGACCGCCGACATTGGCGCGGAAATATAGAGCTTCAAGAGCCGTGAACTGCTGCCGCCATGCTTCTCGAAGTACCCGAATAGCTGACCTTCACCAGCTAGGGGCTTTGCCGATTCGGCCGCTAAGGGCAGGATCGCGTCCACGCCAGCCTGCCACCGCGCCGAGGCCGTTTCGCCTCCACGCAAGTGGGTCAAACCTCGGGCAAAAGCGTGAGCCTGCCACGAGGTCTCGGCGTCCGCCTGTTCTTCCGCCGCGAGAAACCGCAGGAGCCATTGAAAAGCATTTTCCCCACCGATTTTGCCGGGTTCGTTGAGATTCAACGCACCGACAAACTTCTCGTGAAACTGCCGCCCCTGGGGCAACCCTTGGAGTTCCAAGTAGTCATTGTAATAGTTGTCTTGGCCGGAGAACTGCCATTCCACATCTTGCCAACTCAATGACCAGGCCCAGTAGCGCCCGCTTTGCACCACGGCCATGCGCTGGGCAAGGTCGTGCCCAATACGCTCCTTGTGATATTCGTAGCCATCCGTAAAGACAACAATCGGCCGCCCACCGCCTGTTTCGCCCTTGGGCCAAAAGACGAAGTCGGCCCGCGACGGAATGCTCACGCCCTCGGCTTCGCCTAAGGGAACTTGCGGCTCGATCTCGTAGTGCCGCTTGCCGATCTGCATTGCGTAGCCATGCTTCAACTTGTTTTCTCGATCCGTTACCAGCTTGTCCGCCACGATGTCGCCCCGCCGGGCTTCCTTACATGCGCGGCGCAGCGCCTCCACAAAGCGAGCCTCCAGTTCACTGTCAAAAAGCGAGTTGAGTGAGATTTCCCGCAAGCTCGGAATCTCCAGCAGAGAGTCACGATATTTGAGAATCTCAGAAAGCAGTTTGACGGCCTCGTTGCGCGATGTGCTGCTCATTTCGTTGGCCCGCCGGTAAGCGAAAAGGCAGCGATAGCAGCCATCCTTGCTCGGGTCGCGGTTGCAGTCGCACGCCTTCAACGCCGCCAGTGCCTGGTCAAAGATCTCCAACAGCACGTTTTCCGAGCGCATCAACTCTTTGAGATAGCCCGTCCCTCCGGGGACACTGTCGTAGAGCACCAGGTATTGCCTTCGCAACTTCGACTCCGGGTCCGGGTCGTCGTAGACGGTGGCCTTCAGGTGGTCGATGTTGCCGCCAAACTTGCGCTTCAGTCCCAAGTGCAGGGAAGCCACCAGCGAGTTAAGCTTTCCCTTGGCGCTGTCGCGGTTGCTCAAGGGTAGCAAGATACGAATAGCCTCAGAGCTAAACTCCCGGTAGAGGTAGATGCAGTCGAAAAAGTTCTTAGCGGAATCGCGTTCCCGAGCCGTGCAAGAAAAGGCGTGCTGAGGCTCGCTATTATTCCCCTTGCCCCTCTTTTCCAAATGAACCTTGCCGCAGCTGCGGCAGACTTTGAAGCCTCTGGCCTTGATGGTGTCGCCCGCCACGGCGAGGTCTTGGCCATCGTCACTCAGTTCGCCAAAATTGATTTCTCTCAGAGTGACCCGAGAGACGAACTCAAAGCCAAAGGGCAAATCGTCGCTGTCGATGCGGAACGCCTTTTTCACGTAGTTGCCATCAAAATCGACCAACAGCTTCCGGCTAAAGAACCTTGGGCGACGGTCGTCGCTGTCGTCGCTGATGCGGCTTTTCTGATCGCTCGTATTGGCAAACACCTGCCTCATGCGAAGCATTTGTTGTTTTTGCCCTTCGTCAGACCAAAAGGCGTCGCCGCAACTGGGGCAATTGTTGGTTCCCCCTTCGGCACTCACTCGTTGGGTATGGCTGCACTCTTTGCATAATCGCCAGTCTTCCACCTCCGAGACGTCCATGTTGACCTGGTCGATGGTGACCTTGCGCCCTTGGGCGTAAAACTCGCTTTGGGGGGCCAACTCGCTAATAGCACTGGCCGCGGCCCGCTCATACTCGAATGCCGTCGTCTCATAGTTTCCCTGACCAGGCTTTGGATTTGACCGCCTACGAAAAATCAAAGAACGCAGAATGACACCGGCCTCGGGAAAGGCGTAGTTGGGCAGCAACCCTTCGTCGGTGCAGAAATTGAACACGTCCTTTTTTCCCTGCTCGCTATACAGTTTGCCCAAGCCACTTTTTTCCCGTGTCAGCTCGTCTAGCTCCTCTTCGAAGGCTTTGCCACGCGCTTTTTCCGCCTGTTTATCGGCTATCTGCTTGGTTAGCCTTTTGATTGTTTTTTGCAGCGACTTGCGCTCGGCATGCATCGATTGCAACCCCTGCAAGATCTTAAGAGACAGACTCCCCTCCCTCGCTTGATCACCGGTGACAAAGACAAGCAGATGCTGAGCCAATACAGACTGCTCCTCGATGCCGAAGAGCCGCAAGAAGTCGTCGAAGAGCACACTGCGGTGTAGCTCGATGAACGCCAGCAGGCTGTGAGGGAAGGTCTGATTGTTGGGCTTATCTAAGACGCTGAGCACTTCCGATATTCGGGCCGGGACCGCATTCACGGCCACGCCCTTTTCCACCCAGCGATCAAAGCAGAAGGCCGTAAACTGCCGCTCTATGACGGCCGGTGCTTCCAGAAAAATCCCCGGTGCTTCGACCTCGCCAGCGATCATCTCCTGAGGTTCAGCAAAGAAGTAAAGATCGTGTGGGCGACCATTGGCCACAGTGACGTTGAAGGAATTACCGTCCCGCCGCCCCGTGCGCCCGATGCGCTGCAAATAGTTGGCCTGCCCAGGCGGTACCGAACATAGAATCAAGGACGAGAGGGCGCCAATATCGATGCCCATCTCTAGCGTGGGCGTACAAGATAGGAGATTTGGATACCAGGGCTGCCGATCCTGGCCCTCCGCCTTGAATTCCGTCTCCAAGGTTTCACGGGGGTCGCGCTTGAGCAAGCCGGTATGCTCAGCGGCAAAAATGCGTTCGATATCCCCCTGGGCGTAGAGCTTACCGTAGTAGTCACCAGCCGACTCTTGTTGCGCGAGGTGCCCCCCACAATGAAAGCGCATGCATGGCGCACCCTGCCAAGCACAATCTTCCGCAGTGGCGACGGACACATTTTGCCCGCACTCCCCACAGCGAAACTGGCTGACCTCTGTGCTGACGCGCAAAGCCTGGGGCCTGAGGCCCCACACAGGGTTGCCCTTTGCTTCTCGCCGCTCAACGACCTCTTTGTCTTCCAGCACCTTCAGCAGCGCCTCATAGACCAGATCCGCCTCGGCGCTAATGGTGGGACTCAGGTGGTCAAAACACTTTTCAGTCCACTTTTGAAACCACGTCCGATGGGTCGGCGATTTGCTCACCAGCGCAGAGAAACGCATCGTCGAGCGTTGGGCCAAATATTCAGGAGCCCGCGCAAACTTGCCGAAACGTCGCATCCAGGGCGCTTTAATCGCCCAGATATTGCCACCGTCTTCTACATATCGCTCCAACGCGGGATGTAAGATCCCACCCTGTATTCGCAACTGCGTCATTACCCCAAGCACGAAGCGACGAAGGTCGGCGGCCGACAGCTCGCGCAAGGAACCCACTTCGTTTCTGAGCACCGACAGAAGGGTGGCTAGAGCCCCTTCCAAGGCAACCGCGTCCAGATAGGCCACCGAGGAGCTGGTCTTTTCCAGCGTTCGCCCGATACGGCTATTGAAACCATATTCGCTTAGCACCTCCCAGCCCATGCGTTTGCGCAGGTCGCGGCTGAGGGTTTGGTCGGGGGGCAGCGCCCCCTGATGAATCAACTGTTCGTACTGTTCTAGCCAGGCTAGATCCGGCGGCAAGAAAGTCGAGATAAAACGGTATTCATCGCCCTCCCATCGCTTACGCCAATAGTCACAGAAACAATCGCCCAGTTGGTCGAGACTCTTGCCTTCGCCCTCGGCCATGACGTATTGCTGCAACGCCGCCCGTAAATTGAAACGAAAGGTACGCGCCGTAAAGAATCCGGCCCGGTGGGCTGCATCCTGCACGGAATCAGAGAATGTCAGCAGGCGCTTGTCGTCGTTGTAGGTCGAAGCATAAAGCTGCGCCACCAGAACCGAGCAGAGGCTAGCCGCCCGCGAGCCCACAATGGTGAGCCCGTTGCGGCAACCGCAATAGGGTCAATCGGGCGTGCTATGAAAACTGTCCCCCCGCCGTTTGCGGGTGTCGGGAACGAACACTTCAAGGAGGTCTTCAGCGTCACATTCGTTGCAACGCTCCACCGATGTGTCTCCGTTGAGATGCAAGCAGCTCAGGCAGAACTTGGCTGGCGCTCCGTCGATGCCATCCGCCAGCGCGGCCGTGCGTTCGGGAAAGAGAAACACCAAATCCTGAGAACGGCTGAAGAAGCTGCTATAGAATTGCCGCAAGTCGGAGTGGACTTTCGCTTGCCCGCGACGTCGCGTAGCGCCCCACCCCATGCTGTTGCATTCGCGGCAATGGACCACCGGCAGATGCGATTCGACCTGGTTTTGGGTCAAATCATCGGCGAAACGAAGGCGGGGCTCTCGGCTTACCTGAACGACCATGCGCCGCAATTCCCGTAACCAAAGCTGAAGCCGCACATCGACAAAAGCAACGACCCGTGGATGCCCCGCCGCGTCGATTACTTCTCGACGGGCCTCGGAGACCAGCGCCACCAAGCTGCTGAGCAGATCCTCACGGTAGCTCTTCGCCGCACCGCGCAGTTCAACGCTCCCTTTTTCAAGGCGATTCAGCAACTCGTCATAAGGCCAGGGGCGGCCAGCCAAGATCTTGATCAGGTTCTGAAAGAGCACCTGGGTCTTTAGCGCCTCGCCCAAACGCAAGCGCCAGTCGGGGTCCGAATCGTAAATGCCGATCCACTCGTCGCCGAACCAAAGTCCTAACTGCGCCCGCACATAGGCGTCATAGTTCGGATAATTATTGGGGTCTATATCTGCGGCCTTTTCGGCCGCTGGCGCGTGCATATGGATGATTTCGCTCTCTTCGAGGAAATCTCCCGCCCGCTGTCGGTGCTCTTTGATGATCGCCTTATCATCGAAGGTTTCATGAAATACTTGCCCTGCGAATTCCAAAAGCTTTGCCTCGCCTTGACCTTCTGCGCCCCCCAGGGTGGCCGAGGTGCCCACGGCTGCGAGGTAGTGCTTGGGAGTCTTGAGGCGAGCCTTGAGCCGACGGACGAGATAGGCCAAGTCGGTGCCTTGAGCGCCATCGAAAGTGTGTAGCTCATCGACAACGAGGTAGCGCAGAGTCTCCGGGCCGTTGTGTTGCCAAATGGGAAAGTCCTTGGGGCGGACGAGCAGATAGTCGAGCATTTTGTAGTTGGTGAGCAAAATATCCGGCGGCTTGAGGCGCATGGTCTCGCGATTGGTGAGCACCTGTGTTTCGGTCATAGACGTGCCCGGCCCACTGCCCTTGTCGCCGACGAAGAGTCCGGCGCTGATGCGGCTTTTGAGCTTATCGTTATGCCAAATGGCCTTGGCGATGCGGGCGGCCTGATCGGTGGCCAGCGCGTTCATGGGGTAGATCAGGATCGCCTTGATGCCGTCTTGATCGCGGTTTTGGTAACAGTAGTTGAGGATGGGCCAGAGGAAGCATTCTGTTTTACCCGAACCAGTGCCGGTGGCGACGATGGTGGACTTGGGGTTGGTGTTGCCGAGGCGTTCGAAGGCTAGCTCTTGATGCACATAGGGTGGGAATTCGAGAGGGACCTCGGGGAAGTAGTCCGCGCCGCCTTTGCGCTGGAGAAAGGGAAGCTGTAACGAGAGGTAAGGTTCTTTGAAAACGCCGCCGTCTTCGTCGAGGAGTTTGTCGAGGATGTCGCGGAAGAAGGGCGTGGCGATGGGAAAAGTGGTGCGCAAGAAGTCGGCGACGCCTTGCCGCATCTGTTGGGCGAGAACTGAGGGGATCATGCGTTACCCTTTTTGTCGAAGCGGCGGGTGAATTCGGCCCAGGCCACGGCGTAGTCGGTTTCGCGGTCGCAGCGGTCGAAGGGTGCGTGGTAGGTAATGGTGCGTTCGCGGGGGCCACCGGGGAGCGTGTCGTCGATGATGGTGCGCTTGACGGTGCCGGTTTTCATGTCGGCGATGTCTTCCCAGCCGGGCTCCTTGGTCTTGGGCTTCCCTTTCCGGTCGAAGCCAACACCCACGAGACCCTTGCTGGTAGTGAAGACGATTCGGCCCTCTTGGTCGTAGTAGGTGCCCGACTCGTACTGGCGCATTACGGGGAACTGAACACGGTAGATGGTCTGCAATTCTTCGAGGGTGAGGCCGAGGGCCATGGCGACGAGTACATCTATCTCCACGAGGGCTTGGCGACGCTCGAAGTGCGTTCGAAACACCGCATTCCGCCGTTGGCCAGTCCGAAGAGAGTCAAACTTTGAGTTCGAGACCCTCAAATCAACAGTCGCCCAACTATCCTGTCCATCAACCACGGTTCTTATCTGATGGTAAAGGCTGTCATACTGACTAGTCAGACACGTGAGCAACAACATGCGGCGCGTCACCGACCGATTGTGCTCCATCACTGGAAGTGCAGCGATACTCGATTCGTAGAGATCCGACTTCCCACTGCTCTTCACAAAGAAATCGGCCACAACAGACGCACAAAAGCCAGCCAACGAAAACAGCACAATCGGATCACTGCACATAACACTCGCACAGGTGTTTACGTGCCCCACGCCTGGCTGAATTAGGGCGGGGCTCAGTGTCCGCTCATTCGCTGGCGGCAATCGTCGCCGAAATACCAAGCGATAGAAGTCAGTAACGGGCCGCCCATCCCAAGGAACGTTGGCCGTGCGTTTGCCATACTCCACGGCCGTGCAGTCGGCCACGTAGTTGGTACGGGGCAGATAGTCGTCGGGCAGCGTGGTCAAGTCGAGGATGTCGTAGTGTGCCTTTTCCGTGCAAATGGCGCGAGGGGTCTTGTAAAAAGGCGTGCCCACGTAGAAATGAGGTCCGCTGAGAATCCACTCGCTGGCATCCGTGGGGAAGCGGGTTTCCCGACGGATGGTGTGGTCTTTCTTGACGGCGTTCGTCTCGTCGAACATGACAGTGGCGTAATATTCTCCCTTGAGATCTGCCAGACGTCGCGGGAGGGCAGCGAACTTCTCCAACACGCCAATTAATTGTTTGGAATGCAAGGCGGGCAGCCGCGCCTCCAAGGGCGGCGTCCCTTCGGCGTC
>Ga0257122_1001037_pt1 | contig 20992 bp, 28 predicted proteins | sample SI106_120metaG_FD_190146 | JGI IMG/M metagenome (GOLD analysis project Ga0257122, IMG submission 190146) | Marine microbial communities from Saanich Inlet, British Columbia, Canada - SI106_120 | ecosystem: Environmental > Aquatic > Marine > Inlet | place: Canada: British Columbia | collected... | reverse complement strand
TATATTTAATGGAGTATGACACGATAGAGTATAACTACGACCACTATTTTAGTAAAACGTATATGGATTATTTAAAACAGCATGAGTAAGCATTTGTTAGTAGGCTGTAGTTTCACGGATCCAATGTGGCAAGAAGATGTGCCGTGGAGTGTGGAGTTTTCAAAAACGCACCCGTCCTATATCGTTGCAAAAGCAGGCATGGGGATTAAAGGAATTACAACGGAAGCAATGTATTACCTTAAAGGAATACCTGACATTAGCACTTGTGTAATAATGTTGCCTTCATTGTGGCGCATGGATATCGAGATGAGCCAAGATTCAGAAGTCTGCAATGCAATGGTTGATCTATTAGAGTGCGGTGTTGGTGGGTGCAGAAATAAGGAAAGAGCAACCCGCAAGTGGATAGTTAGCGGAGGGGTCCACTATGATAAAAAAACCAAAGCGGGCAAGATATTTAATCCAATGTATAAGCATCAGGGATTTCTTGTGATTCTTAAGGAACATATTAGATCTTTGAAGATATTAATTGATTATTGTAGACGAAGTAGTATTAATTATTATATTAGTGCAATAACGGATCCAATGGAGCAGTTATTGCACTGTGATATGAGGGGGGAAGAAACAAAATTACTAGAGGAAGTAGAATACAGTAATTGGTTTAGGTTTGACGGCAAGTTTGTTGATGGGTTTTTATCACATGATAAGCACCCATCAACAGAAGAGCATGTTGTACTTAGTGAGTATATTATAAGAAACATTTTATAGGAGTAAAAAGTTATGGGTAAGCCATTTGACGTAAGTAAATTTAGAAAAAGTATAACAAAATCAATTGATGGATTATCAATCGGATTTCATGACCCAACTGATTGGATTTCAACAGGTAATTACGCATTGAATTATCTTATATCGGGTGACTTTAATAAGGGTGTTCCACTAGGTAAAGTAACTGTATTTGCAGGTGAGTCTGGTGCAGGTAAGTCGTACTTTGCATCAGGGAATATCATTAAGAATGCACAAGAACAAGATATTTTTGTTGTGCTAATTGACTCAGAGAATGCACTAGATGAATCATGGTTACAAGCACTTGGTGTTGATACAGACCCTGCTAAATTATTAAAACTTAGTTTATGTATGATTGATGATGTTGCTAAGACTATTAGTACGTTCATGATTGACTACAAAGCAATGGCAGAAGAAGATAGACCGAAGGTACTATTTGTAATTGATTCGTTGGGTATGTTATTAACACCAACTGATGTTAAACAGTTTGAAGCAGGTGACATGAAAGGTGACTTAGGACGTAAGCCCAAAGCGTTGACATCATTGGTACGTAACACAGTCAATATGATTGGTGCCTACAACGTTGGTATTATTGCTACCAATCACACTTATGCATCGCAGGATATGTTTGACCCAGATGATAAGATTAGTGGCGGACAAGGCTTTATTTACGCTTCATCTATTGTAGTTGCTATGCGTAAACTTAAACTAAAAGAAGATGCAGATGGCAACAAAGTGACCGATGTTAAAGGTATTAGAGCGGCGTGTAAGGTAATGAAAACACGTTATGCTAAGCCATTCGAAGCAGTACAAGTTAAAATTCCATACGAAACAGGAATGAACCCGTACAGTGGATTGACAGACTTAGCAGAGAAACAAGGTTTACTTACCAAGCAAGGTAACCGTTTAAAGTATCTACCTAAAGGTGCAGAAGAAGGTGAAGAAATTCTTATGTTCCGAAAAGCATGGGAAAAGAATACGGATGGTGCATTAGACACATTGATGGCAGACATCAGTGCGGAAGATGAGGCAATCTATGATGATATCGATGCTAAACCAACAACTGAAAACATCGAAGTAATGGAAGTTGAAAAAGATTTATCAGAGGAGTTAGAAAGTGAGTCTTGAATTACAATTAGAAATATGGGAAGTACTACAAGAACATATCGTTGACATCAAAGATGCTGCAGATGATTTTGTGGCATTATTGATTGAGAATGGAATTGATGGTGAAAAAATTGCCGACATAACAACGAATGATGATATCAAAAAGGCATTACTAGATTATATAGATGTAGAGGTCGATGTGGATTTTGATGATGAAGTTGATGTATATTAGTAATGTCAGATAAACCCCGAAATTACTATTGCAATTATAAATTTAGGTTTTTGAAGATAGATTTAAGTTCAGACACTGTTTATAATTGCCATGCAGCAACTCCACACAATATAGATTGTGAATCCAATAATTCATTATTTAATGATGATATAAATGTTGCCGAACGTACTATGATGCTGAACAATGGTAGGAATGTTAGTTGCGAGCAAAATTGTTGGGTGGCAGAGGATAAGGGTGCCGAAAGTCCTAGAATATGGCAGGGAGGGGAAGTTAAAACACATACTGATATTTTCACTACTCCAGAAAAGATTGATTTGACGATAAGTAAGGATTGTAATTTAATGTGCACGTATTGTTGCAAGGAATTTAGTTCAACGTGGTTTAATGATATTAAAAAAAATGGGGAGTATACATATAGTAACGCTTCCATAGATTTGATTAACCGCAATTCCATCACATCACGTGAACTAAATATTTCGAAGGTGAAACAAAACGAAATTAAAAGTAATGAAAATTACCAATACGTAATGACCGAAGTTATCAAGATATCTCACTCACTTGATAAGTTAATAATTTCCGGAGGGGAGCCATTTGTTAATAATGGATTATTTGAAATATTAGACAATATAAAAATGTCATTAAGTTCTAAAATTATTATATATACTGGATTGGGGGTTAGTATGCATCGTTTTAAGCGGTATGTTGATAAAATTAAAAAAATTAATGGTAATGTTACTATACGAATTAGTGCAGAAAATATACACGATAATTTAGAATTTAACAGAAGTGGGCTCAAGTGGGCTGACTTTGATGGGAAAATAAATTATTTAAAGGAACATAATGTCCATTTTGATTTTAATACAACATTATCAAACCTTTCTATATTTGGTTTTTCCGATTTTTATAAATTATTTGGTAATTATGACATTAGAACTACTTTGGTATATACCCCAAGTATGATGGCTATATATGTTCTTGACCAAGAAAGTAAGAATCGTATAGTAGATGATGCGAAGGAATTGCCCACAGACATACAACGTATGATAGTATCGTCGATACACCCAACACCGACCAACGCCCAACGTATTCAGATAAAAGAATTTCTGTTGGAGTTTACCAAAAGAAACCCAAAATTATCACTCGGAATATTCCCATCTAGTTTTTTAAAATGGATTGGTATATAGTATGTGGTATTCTAAGGTAACGAAAAATTTATTGAATATTCCATCATTCATTGAATATTACAATAAACAATTAGATGATGCTAAGCAAGAAGTGAGACTTAGTGGGCATGTAGAAACTAATATTAAGGAATTACCTGGTGTTACCGAGCATCGATTTTATCAATTACAAGAAATCGAAGCAGTACTAGAATTTCTCAATATTGAGTTAAGACGCATCAGGCGAAAATACTTCAAAAAATATTTAGAAGCATACCAACGTTCATTAAGTAGCCGTGATGCGGAGAAGTACGCGGATGGGGAAAGTGAAGTGATTGATTTTGAATTACTAATTAATGAGGTCGCGTTGTTGAGAAACCGTTGGTTGGGTATCATGAAGGGATTAGATACTAAACAATGGCAATTAGGACATATTGTCAAACTTCGCACAGCAGGTATGGAGGATGTAGTCGTATAAATGCCATCACCAAGACCACTGTTTTGGTATATCAACGGTACCCCAATATACAATGTATGGGATAATGATTTTGACATAATCAGGAAAGGAAACTTTCTACATCTATTCAACTCCCAAATACTTAGTGAAGGTGTACAAATTGATGATTTGTGTATTTTTGATTGTGTTAATGAGGGTATTGGAACTAATGATATTGAACTAATGCTGTCAGCAATCGGTACTGACTATCCAAACTTAGAGATTCGGGTATTGTTTAACATTCCAATCAACTCTAAACTTCGGTACATGCACCGAAGTTTTCCTGAGCATATGGTCGCGCATTGTAATTTTTTATCACATGTGGATGCATTGGGTATTTCGTGGGACGATGTTAAACTTAATAAACAATTTATTTCATTGCAACGAAGAGCATCAGTTGGTAGGTTGAAATTCACTAAGAAATTACTCGACACATTCACTGATTCGCAGTACATCATTAGTTGTGCAACTCAACCAAACAAATGGTTGAATGAGTTACCCGACTTCAAAGAAGCGATACATCCATATACCGTTCCGATATTAGTTGATGGTGTAATCGATAATGATATGAAACAGCATTATCATTCTGATGTAAGTTTTTTCCAATGTTTAATAAATGTTGTCACTGAAACTAGTTCACAATCAGATGATGATAGTTGGCGAGAAGTATTTCTTACTGAAAAAACATTTAAAGCATTTGCATATAGGCAACTGCCCATGTGGTTCTCTGTTCCAAAAACAGTTCAAGCAGTTCGTGATTTGGGGTTCGATGTATTTGATGACATTATTGACCATGGGTACGACGATATGTACGATGAAAATGTACGTATGGAAATGATTGTTGGTGAACTTGAGCGATTGTGTAATGAGTATTCTATTCATGATATGAATGTTTTGAGGGGTAATTTGTGGAATCGCATAAGTAAAAATACACAATTATTAAATAATCTCGTATCTATGCATAGATTAAGAAAACATGAACTTGTATTGGAGTTAATTAATGGGATTTAGTTCAGAGCAAGAAAGTCATGAACATAGTTTAGAAACACTTGAATTACTATATGCATATCCTGATTTTATGGAAAGCATTGATAGTGTTTGTGATATGGGATGTGGTAAAGAAGGGTTAGATTTAGAATGGTGGGCAACACGTGAAGTGGATGAGGATGACACTACTATTCCATTAAATATCAAGTGTACTGGTATTGATATCAATGATAAATTGTTATTGGAACACGAAAACATATCATATATAAAGCATGATTTTGAAACACATTTGGACAAACAGTTTGATGTATTATATTCACATGATAGTTTTCAATATGCATTAAACCCTTTACTAACATTAAGTATTTGGAATAATACGTTAACTGAAAGTGGTATGTTGGTTTTGCAGATACCAAGCACGGCTAACATGGAATACAATAAATTGGTATGTTCACAGCCCAACTATCATTACCATAATTACACCATCGACGGTTTAATTCATATGTTAGCAGTTAGTGGGTTTGATTGCAGTTCGGGATTCTTTCAACAGCAATTTAATGATAAGTGGGTTAATGCAATTGTTTATAAAAGTGATATCGAACCAATGAATCCAAAAACAACATCATGGTACGACTTAGCAGACAAAGGACTAATACCAAAAACAGGTGTTGAAAGTATTAATAAATATGGATATATGAAGCGTGAAGATTTGGTTCTTCCGTGGTTAGATTATAGTAATATTTGGTACGGACAATAATATGCAAGTAGCGTTAATTACAGGCGGATTCGACCCACTTCACAGTGGACATCTAGCATACATAAAAGAAGCACAGAAGTACGGCAGATTAGTAGTTGCTGTTAATAGCGACGAATGGTTGGCACGTAAGAAAGGACGTGCATTTATGCCATTGCATGAGCGAGTAGAGATACTACGTAACATCAAAGGGGTACAGGACGTAATTGTATTTGATGATAGTGATGATAGTGCATGTGATGCAATAAAAATGACTGCACGTTTATATCACGGTGCTACTATTAACTTCTTAAATGGTGGTGATAGAGTTGAGGATAATATACCTGAAATGGGTACATGTCCTGCTTGGATGGATATTAAATTTCATTTTAGTATAGGTGGCGATGAAAAGAAGAATTCATCGTCGTGGATATTACATGAATGGACGGCACCCAAAACCGAACGAGTTTGGGGTTACTATAGAGTTATACACGAAACAAGTACACATAAAGTTAAGGAACTTACTGTAGAGCCTGGAAAAACCTTAAGTCTACAAAAACATCAACATCGTAGTGAATTTTGGTTTGTGTCTGAGGGTATTGCTACGGTGGAAATGAATGATTTTGAACATCATATGAAGGCTGAGTTTGATTTATATGGGAAAATTGAAATACCGATTGGTACTTGGCATAAATTGAGTAATAAAACATCATCACCATTGCGTATTATTGAAATACAATATGGGGAACAATGTATGGAAGATGATATAGAACGCATAGAATGATTAAAGTATTCATAGGGTACGACCCACACGAAACAGTAGCATGGCATGTACTAACGCATAGTATCCTAAAGCATAGCACAAGCCCTGTATCGTTTATTCCTATCGCTAAGCAACATATTAAGGATTTATACAATAAATCAAAGCAAGGATACGAATCAACCGAATTTTCAATGACTAGATTCCTAACACCACATCTTAGTGATTATAATGGATGGTCAATATTTCTAGATTGTGATATGTTAGTTACTTCTGATATTACTGAATTATGGAATTTACGCGATGACAGATACGCAGTAATGTGCACAAAACATGATTACACACCGAGTACTAGTACGAAGTTCCTGAATCAAAAACAATCAAAGTACGAGAAAAAGAATTGGTCTAGTGTTATGATGTTCAATAATGCAAAATGTTGGAAACTTACGCCGAAAGTAGTAAGTAATGAGAGTGGTATGTTCCTACATCAATTCAAGTGGCTGAACAATGATGATGAAATAGGGAGCATTCCATTAGAGTGGAATTTTCTCGTAGGCGAACAACAACCAACGTCAATGTTGCCAAAGTTGATTCATTACACATTGGGTGGTCCGTATTTCAATGAGTACATGTTGGTTGACTACGCTGATGTTTGGGTTAAGTACCGCAACGATACTTTATATTCTGCATAAAGTATAAATAGTAATATAATTTATTACTATAGGAAGAAGAAATGGCAAATAGAACAGTTAAATTTATGGGGTATTCAAGTTCACCAACAGTCAATGTTACATTTGTGTTTAATGGCACAGAAGTGTTCAATGGGGCTGTATCTAACGATGGCACACTAGGTTCATTATTCACATTTGATATTGATAGAACATTAGAGGGTGACGTTCCAGGAACGGTTAGCGTGAGTGGTGGCGATTTAACTATTGTTTCGTTAAATGCAAACCACTCGGATTTTGAAAGGGTTGAATTCACCGATGCTAATGGTGATTTACATGAAGAAGTTACCAATGCTGATGTAATAAATACGTATAAATGGTTTAATAATGGGGCAAACACTTCAAAGCGAAACATTATAATTGATGGGGTTGCATATGATAAGGGCGATACCACTACTCTGAGTGGAGCATGGCATGTCCATATTGCGGATGGACAATCAATGGAATGTGATTGGGTAGTAAACGCTTCCCCATTGCCGATAGGTTAGTATAAAATAAAAAGAAATGCTACCTCGGTAGTATTTTTTATGTAAGAATGAAATATATTTAACGTATCTTGCTCGAATTATGGTATAATACCCCTACATTTTAATAACACTTGTAGGGAGTAATTATGCAAAAGGTAGTAGTACGTAGTGGTACATATCGCAAACAATTAATCAAAAATAAAACGTTTGAATTAGTTAGAGGAATCGCAAATAACACTAAGGTTAATGGGTCATTTATTTTGGTTAAACCAACCAAAACAATTGGAAATGGTCAAAAAACAATTAGAATTAGTGTCACTAATCAGAATTTAGAACATCTAAAATCGAAAAAAAAATCGGTATCTAAAAAGACTATTAATCGGGTACCCAATCCAAAAATATTCAACACATCATCAAAAAGAGTAAAAAGAGTAAAAAGAGAAACAGATAAGCAGGTTATCGCACGTATCTCCGAACGTTTTGATATATTAGAAGAAATGACTAGAGCATCTATAACATCTGATATCAAGGCAATGATTGTATCAGGTCCACCTGGGGTGGGAAAATCCTATGGTGTAGAAAAGCAACTTGAAAAGGCGAGTATGTTCGATACGATATCGGGAGTTGATTCAAAGTACGAAGTAGTTAAGGGTGCGATGACCCCACTTGGATTATATACCACGCTTTATAAGCATTCTGGTGATGGACATGTGATTGTATTCGATGACTGCGATGTGGTACTACAGGATGACTTAAGCCTTAATCTACTTAAAGCGGCATTGGATAGTGGACACAAGCGTAGGGTTTTTTGGAGTTCGGATAACCACACATTACGCAGAGAAGGAATACCAAATGCATTTGATTTCAAAGGGTCAGTTATCTTTATTACTAACGTGAAGTTCAATGATGTGCGTAGTAAAAAATTAAAAGACCACTTAGAAGCATTACAAAGTAGATGTCATTACCTAGACTTATCAATGAATACTATGCGCGACAAATTACTTCGGGTAAAGCAAATTGCAGAAACTGGGGCATTGTTTAGTAATTATAGTAACATTGATACTAAATCGGGTATTGAAATAATTAATTTTATGGAAACCCACAAGGATAACTTACGTGAAATGAGTCTCCGTATGGCATTAAAAATCGCCGATTTAAGAACCATTAGTGAAACACGCTGGGAACTTTTAGCAAAGAATACGTGTATGAAGAAAAGTTTTTAATAGGTTCAGTATGTGTTTATTGTGTTATTACTCCCTAATAGCCTCCCTAAATAAACACTACTAACAGATGTGATGGGTTTTATCCTATATTACCCATCACATCACACTCGGGCATCGAATGATTTAGTATTCCTTTTTGTTTATTCGGTGCCCACCTTATTTAGTAGAGAAATGATATGAAAACAGCAACAATAGTAGTAAGAGACGAAGTCAACTGTGCAATTAAAGGTCTTGACCTTGATATGAGAAAAAAACTCGTGCACGAATTTGAGTATGAGATTCCTGGTGCAAAGTTTATGCCATCGTATAGATTGGGAAGATGGAATGGAAAGGTTTCATTCTTTAATCTTGGTGGAAGCACCTATATCAATCTACTACCCGATATATTGCCATTACTGATTAATGATGGATGGGAAGTTGATGTTGATGATAAACGGCAATATCAACATAATTTTGAGTTGGTAGAAGTTGATAAAGATACTTATAGTCACATCATGTGGCCTGAGAAACATCCAATTGCAGGCGAACCAATTGTCCTACGTGATTATCAAATTGATGTTGTTAATAACTTCTTAAAGAACCCACAGTGTTTACAGGAGGTGGCAACTGGCGCAGGAAAAACATTGGTAACCGCTGCATTGAGTGAGCGTGTACAGGAGTACGGTAGAAGTATTCTTATAGTACCTAACAAAAGTTTAGTCATTCAAACTGAAGAAGACTACGTTAACATGGGATTAGATGTTGGTGTGTTTTATGGTAAACAGCGTGATTACGGAAAACAGCATACTATATGTACGTGGCAAAGTCTTAACATCATGATGAAGGATACTAAAAGTGGAAAGGCAAAGGTTACCATAGGTGAATTTTTAGAAGATGTCGTGTGTGTTATGGTGGACGAGTGTCTTGATGGTAAAACATTAATTAAAACCCCAAGGGGGAACACCCCAATTGAAGATATTAAACCAGGAGACGTAATAATAAATTTAGACGAAAATGGGTTATTTTACAAAGAGGATATCGTGGTTAATGTGCATGAAAATCTATCGAATAGTCAAGGTGAAGAAATGTTAGAATTAACATTTGATAATGAGCAGGTTATTAGAGTTACGGCAAATCATAAGTTTTTAACCAATGGTGGGTGGGTTAGAGCAGACCAATTAACGTATGATTTAGAACTCATAAACATAAATACATATAACTAAAATCTGTGCATTGAAGGAATGGTGCACCACCAATAATTTTGCACTATTGTTAGTTGATAAAAATTACTTATTGCAAAAAGGTACACCAACAATATTATCAGGCTTTGATAATAAAACACAACAAAAAATTAAGGTATTATATGAAGTTAATTAACCGCAAAGCGATAGATATACCAAAAAAGGTATATAATCTACATGTACAACACGACCATAACTATATTGCCAATGATGCAGTTGTAGCCAATTGTCATAGTGCAAAGGCCAACGCACTAAAAACCATTCTAACAGGACCAATGGCACATATCCCGTTGAGATGGGGATTAACAGGAACAGTTCCTAAAGAAAAATTCGAGTACCAATCATTATATGTTGGATTGGGAAATGTTATTAATAAAGTATCTGCTAAAGAATTACAGGATAAGGGAGTGCTCGCGCAATGCCAAGTGAAGATAGTTCAATTACTTGACCATGCCGAACATGCAAATTATCAAAGTGAGTTAAAGTATTTGTTGACTGACTCAAGTCGCTTGGATGCGTTGGTGGAACTCATTGAAAAAGCAAATATTAATGGCAACACGTTAGTTCTCGTTGACCGAGTTGAGTCTGGTAAAGAGTTAGTAAAGCGATTGGGAGATAATGCTGTGTTCGTTAGTGGCACTACTAAAACCGAAGATAGAAAGGAACATTATGATGAGGTTGCTGACGCAACTAATAAAATTATTGTAGCAACATATGGTGTTGCCGCAGTAGGCATTAACATACCTAGAATTTTCAATCTTATGTTACTTGAACCGGGAAAATCATTCGTACGTGTGATACAATCAATTGGGCGTGGGGTGCGAAGGGCGAAGGACAAGGACTTTGTTCAAATTTGGGACATCACGAGTACGTGTAAGTTCGCTAAACGCCACTTAACTAAGCGAAAGAAATTCTATAAAGATGCAGAATACCCATTTTCATTAGAGAAATTAGAGTGGAAATAGTATAATTATTCCCCTCTCCGAAATAGGAGTAATGGTATATTTGGGTATGTAATTTTATAATCGTGGTGATATAATATGTTGTATATAAATAACATACAACGCCATGAAAATACATACACTTGATAACACCGCATACGAATTAAACGAATTACCTGAAAAAATAAATGACTTGCAATTTGCTATATTTGATAATAGCAATCCCAAAGACGCCGATTATTTTTTTGTTCCTTTAATATTCTTGGAAAGTTTTACATCACCTGCGATTGTTTTAAAAATCGGGAATAAATTTATAAAAATGCCAATGAATTGGCATTTGTTAATAGGTGAGGAAGAGACAGGAGATTTAGAAGCAATCGCACTAACCAGCATCAATGATAGGGATTTTAAGGCGTTTGAGTTCAATAGTCTAAGTGGGTATATGGCTAACTTCTTACCTGTAGAAGTTGTAGATGTATATAACGAAGTACAATGGTACAATCCAAAACTCAAGAATGGTCAGTACTTAGCGGTTCCTATAGACGAGGGTGAAGAGCCACGTGTAGTTTACTTCATTAAAGATGTATCAAGAAACTGCCAAATAGTTGATTATAGTCAGGCTTGGTAAATGGCAAAAACTTCAAAATTGGATATATTCAAAATGCTAGGAGCAGTCGATAGAAAGGAATACACTTTCTATGATAATTTATCCGATGACGAACGCAAGGGATTTAGTGCATTTCTTGGGTTAAAGTGGGGTGCTAATGTTAGTGGGAATAACCTTGCACAACATTATTACCTTGTTAGTATGAATAATTATGCTAACAAGCACTTATTTGATATCAACAAACATCCAAAATTACAATGGTTGACGTTGGTGGCTGGAAGCCCCAACTTTGGTGAGTATCGCCACGAATGGTTGGGAACTAAGAAACAATCATCAAGCAAAGTAAAAAATGATATTAAGAAACGATTAATGGAGATATATCCATTGTACAAAGAAGAAGATATTGATGTTCTTGGTACGATGATTACGAAAAAGGATTTGAAAAAATATACCAAAGAGTGTGGTGACAAATAACACATGCAAATATTGTAATAAAACCTTTGTACGACACAATTCATTGGTAGTTCATTTATGTGAGCCTAAACGTCGATGGAGGGATAAGGATGATAAGGGTGATAGGTTAGGATTTAATGCGTACTTAAAGTTTTATAATTACACTCAATCTAGCACAAAGGTAAGAACACAGATGGATTTTATTAAAAGTCCATATTATAAAGCATTTGTTAAATTTGGCAGATACTGTGTAGATATCAAAGCAATCGCCGTTGATAAATTTATTGAATTTTTAATTAAGAATAATACAAAACTTGATTATTGGACATCTGATTCCTTGTATTCCGTGCATTTGGGTACTTTACTGAAAACTGAAAATCCAATTGATGCATTAATGAGAGCATTAAAACAAAGTATAACTTGGGCGGAGGAAAACGATACTAACAGCAACGATATGTTGAGAAGTGGCAACGTAAATGTAATTTATGATTATATAATAAAAGGTCGAATAAGTCCGTGGGTATTATATAATTGTAGCAGTGGTGTTGAATTCCTAAGTACGTTGTATCCAAATCAGATTACTTCTATATGGAAAATTATAAATGCTAAGACATGGAATAAGAAGTTTAAGGATTATCCGACGGATGCTGAGTATATAAAAAAGATGTTAAATGAAGCGGGGTGGTAAAATGGTAATGGATGCGGATATAGATATTGATTTTTGTGATAGGAATCAAATATTAAGGTTAATTAGACATATTCCTGCTAGGCAAGAATCGAATATTGAGACTTTGACCCATAATAGTGGGGTGTATGTTACTGATATTCCATTTGACCCAGTGCATAAATGTGCCAGTATTAATTATACAGAGGCGGGGAAGCGTGATTATTTTAAGATAGATTTTCTAAATGTAGGGGTTTACAAACATATTAAAGATACCGCACATTATACCAAATTGTTATCTGAGGAACCTCAATGGGATAGTTTGATGAATAAACGATTTAGTTCTCAGGTAATACATCTTTCTAATCATCACAATAATTTATTACTCATGAAACCTGATAGTATTCCTAGAATGGCAATGTTTTTGGCATTAATTAGACCAGCAAAGAAACATCTAATTGGTAAGAGTTGGAAAGAAATATCAACAGAGATATGGGTTAAGCCTGATGGAGATGATTATTATTTCAAAAAGGCACACGCAGTAAGTTATGCTATATTAGTGGTACTACACATGAATATTCTTAGTCAACATCCCGCATTAGAGTAATAGATTTCCGTTTAGTTCGTTTCTGTGAGATATCATTAAGGCTGGTACATGGTCCACTTAGTAACGTAAGGTTCTTATTATTGAATATAACCTTGCAATTTGAGAATGGCATCCATTCATCCTTTAAATAGAGATTAATCGGGATACTTCTATTTGATTCCCACCACCAAGTCTCACCAAGTTCTAAAAATAACTGTTTTAATTCCGTTGTTTCTATGTCATTAAAATTGTACATAGTTGTGAGAATTTTATCTTGATTCATAATAATACCAATGTGCTCTGTACCTGCATACTGCACTATTGACAAGAATGGGTATTTTCCCGAGATTTTAAGAAATAACTCATTTTCCATAAATAATTAAATGTATTCAACTAAAGTTTATTTATACAATCAGAGCCATATAGGAACATTCATTGACTCTACACTTACTTCAACCGTTCATTTACCGAGGACTAATTACGTGTACTCAAAAATACTAAAAGCAGTTAAGGGAGTGGACACAGTTCTTGAGTTTCAATTCCTTAATCAAGACCAAAAACCTATTAATTTAGAAAACACTACTCTAACATTTAAACTAATTAGTGAGAATGCTGTGCTAATGAGTAAGGCATTAACCATTGTTACACCTGCAAAAGGCAAGGCAACAATAACACTAACAAGCAACGATTTAACTGCTGTAGAAACGCAACGTGCTAATTACAGTATAGAGCGTGTGTTTAACTCGTTGACAGAGTTTGCTTACGTAGATGAACAAGCAGGAACACAAGGTGTAATGGATATACTACCTGCATTAACATAATTACATAATATATCATCAATAGGAATATAAATGGGCAAGAATAAAAAGCCAAATACAGGAGCAAGTATTGTTTCGAAATTGCATTTGAAACTAGCAGAGGTTGAACCAATTACAAAAGCACAAGGGGACTTCTTTAAGAACTACGACACTGGAAAGTGTCAGTTGTTAATGGGTTACCCAGGAACAGGTAAAACGTTCCTTAGTATGTATAAAGCATTTGAAGAGTTAATCAACGGTGGCACAGATTTAAATCAAATTGTTATTGTACGTAGTGCTGTTCCAACGAGAGATATTGGCTTCTTGCCAGGAGACATTAACGAGAAACAGCAAGTGTATGAACTACCGTACAAAAAAGTATGTTCTGAGTTATTTGGAAGAGACGATGCGTACGAGATTCTAGTTAAACACGGTATTGTACGCTTTATGATTACGTCGTACGTACGTGGCATAACACTAGACAACTGTATTATTATTATGGATGAGTTCCAAAACTGTACATCACATGAAGCAGATTCTGTACTAACTAGACTTGGTAAGAAATCGAAGGCATTGTTTTGTGGCGACTTTATGCAGACAGACTTTGTTAAAGACAAGGATAAGGACGTTTGTAAATTCGTAGAAGTATTAAAATCAATGCCTAATTGGTTTCAAACAAATGAGTTCGGCGTAGATGACATTGTACGTTCTGGTTTAGTTAAAGCATACATACGTGCCAAGTACCTAGTACACAAAGACGGGTACTAAAATCAGTATAAAGAATATTGTTTCGTTTGGTTGTAGTTGGGCGTATGGTGATGAACTATTATCCCCAAAATTAAAAGAACAAGGAATTCCAAGCCATTACACACAAAATGATGAGTACCGTTTAAAATACTGTTATACGGGACTACTAGCGGAACATTATAATTTAAAACAAGAAAATTTATCATTTCCGGGCTCTAGTTTGCAATCTATGCAATGGAATTTAATGTGGTGGATTAATAATCATAGCATTGACTATATAAAAAATTCTATTTTAGTTGTTGGATTGACAGATGAAAGTAGGGTTAGTTGGTACGACCCAACCCACGCCAAAGGCAGAGATGACCCAGAGTGGAACACTCACGTTCATGCGCAATGGCTCGATGGCGCAGGTACAAATGTGGATAAAGGTTGGTTCGCGTTGCATAAATATTATTTAAGCATGTCGGCGTGCCATGAACTATATCAGTTAAATTATGAAACCACGGTGCGTATGTTTGATGGTATTGGAGCGAGGCACAATATTCCAATAGTGCAATTTAATGCGTTGGCGAACAGAACAATGGATATAAAAACATTTTATGATTTTGACATTAGGGCAGTTGTCGGCAATGATTATAAGAAGAATGGACACCCAAATGAAATCGGCCATGAAAAAATTTCAAAAAAAATAGTAAAAATCGTTGACAAATTTATATAATAACTGTATATTATTTTGAAATTGCATTGTTAGTGAGTTTCCGCTCACTATCTTGGTTGCCCTCCATAGATGCACAATAGGGCATGATGGGAATGATACTTTATTCTTGTTATATATCTCTTTACTAAAATAGTTAGATATTCATATAAAGAGATGGCGTAATTACTCCACGCACTCCGAATAGAGTAGCACGGCAACTAAGTTGTCAACATTAGCGAAGCACGCTGTAGCACAACGCTAAGTGCAAAGATATTGTGTTAGTACAAAGGGGTTTTAGTTTTTGTTTTTGTTTTAGCCTTTCATACCACGTTGGCTCTCGTGGGTACGCAAGAGCCTTTTTGCCGTTTTATGTTATTCGGTAAAAATCACATATCACAATATATCTTCGTACCATATAATATACATCATGTTGGATATATTATCATTTCTCCCCCATAAAAGAAAACAGACAAACAGTGGATGGATTTCTTTTAATGCAGTTTGTTGCACTCATAATGGCGAGAGCCAAGACAAGCGTGGGCGCGGTGGCGTGATTCTGAGTAATACTGATGATTGGTCATATCATTGTTTTAATTGCAATTTTAAAACAAGGTTTCAGTTGGGCAAGCCAGTTAGTGTGAATACAAGGAAGTTACTCGGATGGTTAGGGGTAAGCACGGTTGAAATTGATTGGTTAAGTTTAGAAAGTCTCAGACATAGGGGGTTGGGTGACCTTGCTTCCGAAAGGAATGAGGAATCCAAAATCATCAGCGCTAATATAACGTTCAATAAGGTTCAATTGCCCAACGGTTCTCGAAATATCAGGAGTACCGATTGTAGGTTCGTTGACTACTTAGCAGGTAGGGGGTTAAAGTACAATCAGTATAATTTCATGATTACCCCTAACGGCAAATTTAGAAATAAGAATAGAATTATTATCCCATACACACATGGTGGAGTAATAGTCGGATACACTTCTAGATTTTTGGATAATAATTTGCCAAAATATCTCAATGAACAGCAACCAGGATATATATTTGGCTTAGACTTGCAGAAAAGTAATTGGAAATACGTTATTGTTGTTGAGGGTGTTTTGGATGCCATAAGTATAAATGGAATGGCAGTATTGCATAATAAAATCAGCGATAAACAAGCGAAACAATTGATGAGATTGGCACAAGAGAAAGAAGTTATTGTTGTACCAGACCACGATAAAGCAGGAAAGAAATTGGTGGATGATGCAGTAAAATATGGATTTAGTGTGAGTACTCCATTATGGGGCAATGATATCAAAGACGTAAATGATGCAGTTCTTGTGAATGGAAAGATAGCGACAATTTTGGATATAATCACCCATAGAAATAATGGAGTAAAATCTAAATTGGCAATAAAATTAAAATTGAGGAAGAAGTTTGAAAGAATATAACAAGGAGGTACAAAAGTTATTCATAGAAATGATGTTGGAAAACCCGTCAAGTTTCGTACGTGTTCAAAACATCTATAATGTTGAGAATTTTGACCCCTCACTCCAAGAAGCCGCTACTATGATAGAGGAGCATTCTGCCGAACATGCCACCCTACCAACATTTGAGCAGGTTAATGCAGTAACGCGAGTTGATATTCACCATTTACCGGAAGAGTTTAAGGAGGGGCATTATGATTGGTTTTTCGATGAATTTGAAGGGTTTACTCGTAGCCAAGAACTAGAACGTGCAATTTTAAAAAGTGCAGACTTATTGGAAAAGGGAGATTTTGACCCTGTTGAAAAACTCATCAAAGATGCAGTACAAATTAGTTTAACAAAGGACATGGGAACTAATTATTTCGAAGACCCCAAGGGAAGATTGCTTGCGATTAAAGATGGAAATGGGCAAATTAGTACTGGGTGGAAAACTTTAGATAAAAAATTATATGGAGGGTTTAATCGAGGGGAATTGCAGATATTTGCAGGGGGGTCTGGTAGTGGAAAGTCATTATTCATGCAAAATTTAATGGTTAATTGGATACAAACTGGAAAGAATGGGGTATTCATCACGTTGGAGTTGAATGAAGGGTTAACAAGTATGCGAATGGATTCGATGATGACTAATACTGCATCAAGCAGAATTTTTAAAGAGTTAGATGACGTTGAGTTGTCGCTCAAGATGATGGAAAAGAATTCTGGGAAATTGCAAATTAAATATTTACCAGCCCAAAGTAACGTAAACGATATTAGGTCGTACATAAAAGAACTTGAAGTACAAGAACACGTCAAAATTGATTGTATATGTATTGATTACTTGGATTTGTTAATGCCAGTTGGAACAAAGGTTAGTCCAGAAAACTTATTCGTAAAGGATAAGTACGTATCCGAAGAATTACGTAATTTAGCAAAAGAGTTACAAATCATCATGGTGACCGCCTCTCAATTAAATCGTAGCGCGGTCGACGAAGAAGACTTCACGCATGGGCATATCTCTGGCGGAATTTCGAAGATTAACACAGCAGATAACGTATTTGGTATATATACTACACATGCTATGCGAGAGAATGGTAAATATCAGTTACAGTTGATGAAAACTCGTTCTAGTTCTGGGGTGGGGCAAAGGGTTGAATTAGATTTCGATATTAACACATTGAAAATTGTTGATAATGGGGTGGAACCTGATGGAACTTCAGCGTTATCAAAAACCCTATTGAAAAAAATTAAACCAGGTAACCCAATACTTCCAAGCAATGCTACAACTGATGTAAATTCGGAAATAATTACCCCGAAGAATCAACAATCGCAATTAGACGCCATGTTGAATGCATTCAAAAATAAATAAATACATTAAACATTAACGGATTGCATTATGCAAAAACGAACTCGTAGTATTTTAGAAGAACTAGAAAACCTACACATCGAAAGAGATAAATCACATATAATTCGTAGCCGTGCCGATAACTTAATTGAGAGTGCAGGTAGATTATTAGACCTTGTTGCCGAAGCATATAGTGAAGAAGAAGCAGATAACTTAACCCGCAAATTCCTAAATTCAATTAGGACTAGGGATGGTAGAAAATTTCAACGTAGCCTGTCGAAGATAAATGAAAGTAAATGAAGTTGTTCTCGAGGATTTGTATTTAGATACACTAAGTTCAAGACTTAGTGCAATGGACATCCCCGATGCTGTTGCACGTGGGTTTCAAGATTCAAGAATAAGAAGCAAAGCGAAGGAATGGCTTGTCAAGTGGAATAATAAAGTATCACAGTTAAAACATCCCGATAATCAAACAACACTACAGCATTTGCTACAACAAATAATTTATTCAGAGATGGAAACAACTCCTAGTAGTTTATCGGATAAAGCAATACAGCAACTAGTGGACTTAGTAAGCACCAACCAATCAAATACAGGCATTGCATTGAAATACATGACTAAGTTAATGACGTTAAGTTTATTAAAACCATCAGAAGAAAAACAGTCAGTTGATTACGGTGATTACCTCCCATCTGATATGTTGATACCTGGTCAGATTGTGCCTACTAGATATATTCTTGCGAATGACGACACCGTTTGGGTTAAATTCAATGGGGAGTGGTTCAAAGACGTCGACGAATCTGACCATCAGGTGAGATTAAGCGACGAACCCGCATATGAAAGTGCACCGAGATTGGAAAATATGAGAGGACAAAATTTGCCAATGCGTGTTGGGCAAACAGGGTCAAGAACACTAGAGTTTCTTCATAGAAGTGAAACACAGAATTGGTTTAAAGAATATGAGTAAATTTGAATTTTTTGGTGAATTAAAAGAAGCAAGAGTTTTTAAGAACTTAAATCTTGTTGACGGTACAAAAGCAGATGAGTTAGGATTGTTGCTAGTCAATATGTTTTTTGCACTTAATTTTATTTGGCACGAGGATAGAGCGAGTGCAATGGCATATGCTAGGCGTATGATGAGTCAACCAGGATTCAAAGGATTTAGAACAACTCAACCTGACATGTACAATGCGATTGTGTTACTACTACATCAAGAGAAATATTCAGATAAAATAATAACACGCTACGATATCACCATACCAGAGTTACGTATTAAACGTATATTAAGAGATATGTCAGGTGGTAGAGTTGATGAAGATGATTACCATCAGTTATTCTTGTTGATGATGAGGACAATTAAAGGTTGGACATCAGACCATCAACGTGCAAGACGTCAGTTACGTAGATATGATGAAATGTCATCATTTGATAAGATACGTAACTTGCGTTGGTTAATGTTACAAATGCGTACAGGCAAAGCAAGATACTCAGATATGTATCCAATGCTACAGAAGATTTGGAATAGATTGACGTAATGAACATCTATAAATTCCACAGTAATCCGAGTGAGTTAATCGGTTATACAGATAGAGATTGGGTTTTTGGCGACGAAGCAGAAAAACTAATACTCCAAGGAAAAGAAGTAACTAAAGTTGTTGATGATTTACAGTTCCATACAAGACATTATAATGATGATGGTACACCAATCACATCACCTGTTTATTGGCTTCCTGATAACTTAACTGTTCATGGGGATTTAAACCTCAGATATACACATATCAAATCACTTCCTGATAACTTAACCGTCGGTGGGTATTTAAACCTCAGAAATTTACCAATCACATCACTTGGGAATAACTTAAAAGTTGGTAGTCATTTATACCTCAATGGTACAGATATCAAATCACTTCCTGATAACTTAACTGTTCAAGGGAATTTAAACCTCAGTGGTACACCAATTGCATCACTTCCTGATAACTTAACTGTTGGTGGGAATTTATCCCTTTATGATACAGATATCAAATCACTTCCGGATAACTTAACTGTTGGTATGGATTTATCCTTTTATGATACACCAATTACTGCACTTCCTGATAACTTAAAAGTAGGTGGGAATTTATGGAGCACCCCTAACTTAGATACAAACAACTTACCAAGTTCATTGGTAGTTAAAGGGAATATTAGATACAAATGAACATCTATAAATTCCATTCCAATCCAGACGAGTTGATTAGAGGGGAACACAAGGAACGTGTACTATCTAACATGGTACGAGATAAACTCGGATACACGTCAAGGTTCACACCTGATTTAATAACTGCCGTAGTTACCCAACTTGGTGCAGGTTGGGGAGATGAAGGTGAACCCGATGGGTTGAACCTATATGATACTTTGGGCGACATATACAAACACGGCATGACTGGTGGATTCAGTGGGTTCACAAACTACAGTGAAACTAAGGAATTCTATCTAAAGAATAAGAAAGAAATCAATGAATTATTAGAGCACGATGGTTTAGATTTTGGATACAATGATACTTGGGATGAACGATTCGACGATTTAGCAGAAGATGGTCTTGAAGATGAAAAATTAGGGGCGATGACGATGGTATTGGGTTTTAATTGCATCGATTATTCAACATCTGACGAGGTATATACGACTATGTACGATGGTTATGATTCCGAGTGTGATACGACAGTTGCAAACTGTATTTCGTGGTATGTAGTGGAATCACTTGCATCAGAATACTACGATATCATGAATGGTGAAGGTTAATTATTTCTATTTTTGTATAAATAAGTATAAGGAACAACATAAGTTGTTA
>Ga0257122_1001032_pt1 | contig 21065 bp, 23 predicted proteins | sample SI106_120metaG_FD_190146 | JGI IMG/M metagenome (GOLD analysis project Ga0257122, IMG submission 190146) | Marine microbial communities from Saanich Inlet, British Columbia, Canada - SI106_120 | ecosystem: Environmental > Aquatic > Marine > Inlet | place: Canada: British Columbia | collected... | reverse complement strand
TTTTTTATTTTTACATGAATAATGTTCGACCCTATATATCCCACATATTCTAGTTTATATTCAATAGATCGACACATGGTTTGTTCTGATTTTCCTTTTGTATAAGTTGACATGTCAAATAATCAATAGTAAGAAGTTTATTTTGTAAGGTATTTTCAAGTTGCGTCAATAATTTTTTTTGTTGGTCGACCACCTCTTTCATTTGTAACATTTCTACATAATAGTTTGCCTTGTTATTATTAAGAGATACAATCCATGTTTGATGTATCTTTGACTTAATATGCGATTGAAATTTAGTATGGGTTTCGTATACCTTATCTTTCCTGGCTCCACAAGAACAGTATATTCCATTGCGTATTGATGGAATTCTATCAATGTAGTTGCCATTGTCGTCAACCGATGGCGTGTAAATATCCGGTGTAGTTGCTATATCCATTTTATTTGAATAATATTGTAGTTACGTTATATTATGCCTAATCTAACAATTCAATTTTAATGATGCTGGATATGATGTAATTGAAAATTGAAAATATTAGTTGACATATTAAAAAAAATAGTGAATGAAATGAAGACGATAAATTTACACGAATATACGGAATTTGGAAAGGTGTGTGATATATGGAATAATAGTATTTCCGATAAGAATGGATTGTGTGAATTTGTAACGAATGTGATAATGAATATGAATCCATTTGATGAAAAGAATAACAATGGGTATGGCATCATGTTACCTGATTTATCCAATATATATACATTGGTTTCAAAATCGTGTTTCCCATTTGAAAAATTAAATTCAACAAATAAAAATACAATCGACATGTCTGTAGCAAAACAAAATTATGTGTTAGGTTATATATGGTTATGCCCGTGGAATGTAGAGAAGGAAGGATATATTCCGTGTCATTTTATAAATTACATAGATAGTAGAATATCTGGATTGAATATTGCGAAATATATGATGGATGAATATGAGAGTGCGGATGAAGAACATTATTTGTTCCCATATGAGATAGGATTAAGTGCTGATAAATATTGGAAAAAACATTTCATGAACGTATATAACATAGAAAGTAAGGCGGAATTACTCGTTGTGATGAGTGAGTACGGACTAATAGAGTCAGATCTAAAATGGGAAAATGTATTTGAAACGATGAAGTAGTATGTCTATAACTAGATGATTATAAAATTGAATACAATATAGGAAAAGAAGAAAAAGCAACAAGAACATATCATTGAATAATATGCATACTCGTAGTCAAACTCGTAATCAAACCCGTAGTCAAAATGCCCCTATCACTCGTAGTCAAACGCGTAGCCAAGGGTGCATTTCGAGAAACCCTAATAATTCTATTGATGTAGCAAATGTGCTAGTAGATTTATTAAATACAAAATATACTCATGCCGAAGAAATAGACAGACTGAATGGAATCATAAACAAACAAAGGCGCGATGTCGTGTATTGGATGCGAATGGCTGAGGATTGGGAAGAATTATATGAATATGCCGTGAATACAAGGAGATAAAAATAAAGACGAATAACTAAAAATACTATTATATTATATATTATTATACTAAATGAACGGTCATACATATATAACTGCAGACGAAACAACTATAAAACCAGTAGACAAGGATATAAATTCAGTAGACAAAGAAGTAAACGCCGTAGTAGATGATTTAAAATCGGTAGACAAGGAAGTAAATTCAATAGATAAAGATGTAAAATCGGATACACATAGTTTAGTAAAAAAAATAGAACATGAGCGTATTGCGAGCAATATATCAAAAGTGTCCTATATGTTGATAGTAATTTTGATTATAAGTGCCGGTTATGCGACTCCTCTTTTTTCATGTAGCATGCAACGTGCTTTAACTGGAAATATATATGCAAAGCATCTAGTCGGAATAGCGATATTGTTTGTATTTATTATGCAGGTAGGTGGATGGTCGTTTGATGATAAAGACGCAGAAAAGAATCCAACGGACTGGACGAATGGTAATTGTATTGATACAATACTATACAGTGTCGTAATTTACATAATATTTGTCCTATCGTCGAAGGCACGTATAGGTTGGAATATAGCATTTTTATCATTATTATTCGTTTTATATATAGTGAATACACAGCGTTCCTACTACTACAATCGTGAACGTATATCAGATGATACAAATGATAAGGTATTTGCGATAGAAAGGGTGATGTTATACGCATTGCCAGTGATTTTAAGTATAGGTGTTGGTGATTATTACATGTATAAAAAGAAGACTTTGGGTAAAGCATTTAATATACGTGATTTCTTCATTGGAACTGCTATATGCAAATCCATATAATGAATTAATTTTTGATAAATCTAAATTCAATGAATATTTTAGATTTATCGTCCTTAAATTAGGTAAATAAGAATGGCATATCAGGTTAAGTCTTCGATGATGTAAATAATGATTTAGTATTAGGTAACTTGTGACCGAACATAATCATATATATTAACGCACCTGCGGATATAAGTATGCTTCTATTTCCGGCTACAAATTGCGATTGACCTAATATATAAATCATAAATATATATAGAACAAATCCAATAATAATTGAATGAAACAACATTGTAAATCCGTTTTCCATTGGTATATGTATATATACAGGTGAAGATTAAAACCGATTATATTACTAAATGTCGTTGTTTGATAAGTGACCTGTTATCAAGTAATGAAAGTAGGTATCGAAAATACGTATATAGGCCATGAATATCGCGCCGTTCCCTGTATTGTGTATTCATGGTTTCTACGAATTCGGTAAATATTATATCATAATTACAATTGTCATCGTTCCACGTCCATTCTATTCGAATAATGTTACCATTTGCGTCTCGAAATTTGTCTTTTTCCCGGTACATCCCCATCTCATATAACATGTCTGCCTTTGTAGAAGTTAGAATTGTCACATGGTTAAAATAGGAGATGATTAGATGAAAGTCGTTATAATAATCTCGTAATTGGTCTAATATATCATACCAGTTATACTTTTCCATCCAATAATGTAATTTGACTTCATCCGATATAAATTTATAAATATATGGATGTAAATCCAGAGGTAGCGATCGAAGAATAGGGTCTGCGTTATGCGTGGCGACAATGGTTTGTAATCTCTGCATATTTGGTAATAAGTTATATATATGTATATGTAATATAAACAGTATCAATTTTTAGAGCAATATTTTAGAATGATATTTTACAACAAATAATATCTTGTTAAGATATATTCGGATCCATTCAATATATTATTTGTTGTGGAATGAGTGAAGATGATGACCGTATGTTAAGATATAATACCCAAATAATGGCAATATACAGCGATAGAGAGTTTCATCGTAAAAAAATGGAAGAATTAGAAGAGCAACGATTAAAGATAGTTCGTGCGAAACAAATGTATTGTCGGTTGTCAGGAGGGCATGAAATAATTACCCAAATAGAATCATGTATGTACGGTGAATCGTATAGAGTATGTAAGCGTTGTGAGTTAGATCTGAATTGAGGTTGATATAGAAAAATGACGGATTGTGATATCGGAATCATTAATCATATAAACAATGTATTTTATGTGATTGTGTAAGATACGTTTATGATGGTTTGTTATCAGTGATATGTTTGTCTGGGACAGATTCGCTATAAATAACAATTTGGTAGAATTCTTCAATTTCTTTTTGTTCCTTTTGTTGATTGATATATTCGGAACATGTACCACAATGGTCTTCATTTGCATAATGTGTTTTTAACATAGCATGTCGAGGTGAGTCTAAATTCCAACGTCCAAGTGGTGTTTTTGGAGTTTTACCAATGGACGCGACAAACATTTGAATCGTTTTCGAAAAATTCATATTGGTGTTATAATAATATTATTATGTATGTTATATCAATGAAATATTTCAATTTTATATGATTTATGATAGATATATAGGTAATACGTGTTTTAATTCGGTAGTATTAATGGCATTATTCCCAAAATAAACGTCTACGAATTGTGCGGTTTTTTCATTAGTAAAAGAGTCGATGATTGTCTGATATCTGCGTATGTGGTCTTCTCTTGAACCGCATGCTTTGTTACGTATGACAATAAGATGATTTTCAACTAGGAATGGTGTTTCGATGTCAATAATACAATAAGAAAATGTGTATTTTCCTTTACCATAACCGCGATTAATCACTAATACAGGTTCATTAATTCCATCTTTCATAATGAAATGTTTTTTACAAGGATTCTTGTATGGTAATTGTGTAAGTTGATTATTTTTGATATCACCGCTATAAATGAGTCGTGTACGCGTGTCGTCATGAGTGAGTATATCTTTGTATTGGTTCCATACAACCGTACCAACATTAACGTCAAACCCCATCGAAAATAATGATACTGAATCATGATATAGTTGATGAATGATGGAAACGTTTGTTGATGTATGAAAAACGATGTCATTGTTCGCCAATAGTCCAAATCTATTATTTTCGCTCTTATCTGATTTTTTTTGTAGGATAAATAGAAAGGTTTCTTGTTTGGTATCTAGAAAAGAATCGTCCATACAGTCAATAATATCAATGATGGCGAAATTTTCGTGAATATAATTCCTAATTTTAGAATAGTAAAGACAGTTAATAAAGTTATGTGGGAGTACAAATGCGAGAACCCCACCTTCTCGTAATTTCTGTAAGGAATGAATCAGAAAAAGTACGAATATATTGGGTCGTCCATCAAGAAGTGAGTAAAACGTTTCATCTACCGAGTCTTTACTTACAACAAAATAGGGAGGATTGCCGATAATGAGATCAAATTTATGTTCGTTCATGGCGTCCCATTGTAAAAAATCACGATGTAAAAGGGATACTCGCGGATCGTCAATAAATAGATGTTGTATTTGTTCGTAAATTTGTGTATTTTTTTCGATTCCAATAATATCAATATGTTGCGTTGGGTCGATGGAACGAAGTAAATGTGCGATAATTTCACAGGAACCGCACGATGGTTCAAGAACTCGTTGAATAGACAATTCGGGTATCTGAAGAATACGATCAATCATAGTTTGAATAATAGAGAGAGGTGTAAAAAATATACCATCTTGTTTCTTCTGAATCGACGTGAAACTATCGGTAATTTGTTTCGATAATGACGTAAAGTCGTTCATGTGCTACGATAATATAAACTTGAAACTTTATATTATTATGAAATGTTAAATAGGAAATAATTATGCGAGTGATCTATAAAGTGTAAAACAAGCGAGTAATATTAATATAGTATGGATTCCCATAACGGCGGTCGAAATATGCGTCCATCGCGTCAAAGTGGAACGATTCGCTTTATGTTTTTGGGCGTAGTCAATGATATCAGAGTGAAGATACCAATTAATAATGAATGCTATGATAATGAATGCCATGCTAATACAGATAAGTAAAATATCATAAATAACATTATGTCCGCGGTATATGCGTGAATATGCTAAAGACCCATATGCGAGTGAGGTAAAGAGACCAACGTTACGGAACGTAGAATGTATATACATGTTAAAGTTACGAAAAGTTTCATTATCCATATTTATATATTATAAAGTAGATATTATAATATATATATATATATCGATATTATACATATTTTTTCTGCGTGAAGCAACATAGATAACGATAATATGATTTTTTATGTCTGTCCGGTCGCTCATTGAGTTCAATCATAGATTACATCCGATTTTGATTAAACGACCATTCCATCGTGTATTGGATGGTGATTAATTGTAGTATATAGTAATATAATATATTCAATATATCAAGTTTACAGTATTATAATAAATTCTCTATTTAAACTGTGTCGGTGTCACTAGAATTGGTAGATTCGTTTTCATCTGACAAATCAGTTTCGGAACGAATATTATTTTTGTTACAAACGACGTTTCCAACAAGGTTAATAAGCATCTTGTTTTCTTCAATTAACTTTGCGTTTTGTTCGATAATACTTTGTGTATGTCGATGATGATGAATCAATACTTGTGAAAGTACAGTTTTAAATAACGTTTCGATAACAAGTGTATTAACCAAAATATTTTCGCCTTGAAGAGGTTCGTGTGTAGGTAATGGTCGTCCACCACTCATAAATGTTTGGAGGTCGTTTTTAACTTCATTGTTAAGTTGAGCCAAAGATTCGGCAGTAGGTTTAATACTTGGTTTATTCGTATTTTCGGGTGGGTGTTCTTCGGATACGTTAGAATTTTCAACGGGTTTTTCTTCGTGTGTGTTAGAATTTTCAGCGGGTGGTTCTTCACTAGAACTATCATGTATATTAAATTGACATTTTTGAACGTGTTTAATAAACGGTTGTTTCATTTTGTAGGTTTTACCGCACTTGCATAGGAGAGGTATAGATGAATCTGACATATTCGATTGTGGTTATATTGAATATACCTATTTTTTTATATATATTCAATAATAAATTAATACCCCCACCATTCGTGATGATTTCTCCATGGGTTTGTAAATACGATATCTTTCTCGTTGCGTAGTTGGATATCCATGCCCCACCATTCCGGGTGACCCTTTCGCGTAGACAATAATGTAGTTTTTGGTTCGAGTAAATGTTGATCTACATTGAATCGATGATAATGTGCGTCTATTTTATCATAATATTTAGGTTGTGATGTATATATGTAGGCTTGCGATACAGATTGATATAAAAAAGGTCGCATGGAATTGTAGGTAGATAAAAGGAATAAATATATTTATACCTTTTATTATAAAAAATTATGAATTATAATATTAATGTACGTGTTTGTTATGTATATGAATCGGGAGGCGGGTAATCAGGTGAAGGTGGTCGATAATCATGTGGAGGTGGAGGATAATCAGGTGAAGGTGGTCGAGAACATACATAACTAGCGTCTATGGTAACGTCTACATCCGTATCCATATAAAGTTGGTAAGGATCAGTGTTGGGCGATATGGTCTTGATCGGCTGTGTAACTTTCTTTACGATATTGGCCCACATACGAGAGGTAGCCGGAATAATAGATTCGTCGGGTTGTTTATATTGTTTGACGATACCCTTGCAGTATTTCGTCCAATGTCCTTTTTGTTTACAATATCCACAAACAGAATTTAATACAGTCGGACACACAATGATACCATCCGGGCCAGGTTTATCCCGAGTCCAATGATTCGTGTATTCTGTGAATGATTTACCCGCCTTATGGCATGTCCTGCAATATGGGGTAGATGACATATTAATAATTAGTATATTGATGTAAAATACACCGACCCAAATTCAATTTTCTGAATTAGTCTTTTTGACGTATCATACATATCATTTTTTTGTTACCTGAAAGGCCTGCATGTTCGGACAATCCTCCATTATGGTTACCTTTAAAGAGTATTTTCGTAAGTTGAGTATCGACAACATAACCGTTACTATGTAAATAGGAAAAGATGGAAGGAATGTCTTCGGGTCCCATAAAATAATCAGGGTTTTTAATAGAGGATGCGTTTCCAATAGAAGATTTAGGGTAGCGTAAGAGAACATGTAAACAAGAAGCGGACGTTTGTGAAAAGGGTGAGATATTTTGGAATGGAGAAAGTTTCGAGGTAGAAATTTGCGTAACTAATTCAGAAAGAGGTCCCGAAGGCATAGAACTAAGTGTCACGATAGTTTGATATGTTTTATAAAATGTATTCAAAAAAGGCTCTAAATAAAGGATGACATGGTTATTATGCGTATCAAAAGGACTATTCATATATAAATTAACCATAAATTATAGATGATAAAAGTATTTAAAGAATATTATTGATATTAGATTGGGGGTGGAGGTATAAGTGTATTGTTTGTAAAATAACATTGCTGTGTTAACTCAGTTGGTAGAGTGTTTGGCTGTTAACCAAAAAGTCACAGGATCGAGCCCTGTACGTAGCGTTTTGTATTTCCTTCATTGAAATACAAAAAATTGAAAACTTAAATTATAGATAGTAATAAGTATAAATAGAATTGTTAATCAATCATCAAAAATATAAAGTCATTATGGAAAAATCATCACCTAATATTGGTTTGGAGAAGTCAGATATTTTGACAGAAACTAGGCGTCAGTACGGTAATATAAAACTACAGACGAATCGTTACAAATTCACAGAAGAGGTATCCGATCTGTTATGTGAATTTGTAAAACTTCATCAATATGAAAAAAGTAAGGAATATAAACTTTCATGGAATAATTGGGTAACCCAAGAAGACGTCAAAACAACATTAGATGATGAATGTGGTCGATTGGTAAAAGAAGGTCAAACAAGTGATATAATGGATCGCATGTATAAAAGTTCTCGTTATTATTATCGAAAAAAGATTAACAAGCAGACAGTGGCTCCCAAATCGCGTAAGACATACAAAGGATTGTCAAAATGTATATTGGTAAGTATGGACCAACATATCATTCGTGAAATAAATGGTAATATAGATATGATTGAGGGTAGTGAAAAAGTGATTAGTCGGTTTACACCTGCTATAAGTTTTAACAAGTACTGTGAAGAGAATCCGACATGTGTGGACGATTTAATTAGTATACCGGAGGAAACCGCGATGGACCGTCGTTTACAAAATACTGAATCATTCGAGCGATTAAAAAAGACGTATAAAAATCGCTTCTACAAGATAAAGACAAATTTGGAAAAATAACGAAATAAGTAAATAAATACAAACAATCTGAAAAGGTGGATGAATATGTCCCGCCATTTTCTTTTGATCGTATATGAGAAAATATAACGACAATCCGTATTTTTTAGTATAAGAAAACTATATAGTAAGTATAAATATGGTAAAATCCGAAGTAAATATAGATTTATTAAGTCAAGGAAGTTATGGTTGTATATTTAGTCCAGGATTTACATGTAATGGGCGTGGACGAGATAAAAAGTATATAACCAAGATTCAAAAAAGTGCGGATACATCAAGTCGCGAAAACAGTATTGGTAAAATTGTAAAGGGTATAAAACACTCAACTGATTATTTTGCACCAATAATAAAGACATGTGAAGTATCTTTGGCAAAAATGGATCAAACAAAGATAAAACGGTGTGATTTTATAGACGATACAAAGAATATAACATATGAGTCAAATAAGTTAAGGTATGTAGGAAAAAACACATTAGCGAAACATATTTTGTATATTACAAAGGAAACCCCGAGACGATTATTACACGTATTATTAAATACACATATCAGATTGATAACCGGATTTACCAAGTTATTTGATGCGGGAATATTACATTTAGATGTAAAAGAAAATAATATTATGATCGATGATAGCACGGAATTGCCTATAATCATAGATTTTGGACTGTCGAGTGAAATATCAAACCTGTCAGAAAATGATTATAGTGATATATTTTTTGTATATGGTCCCGAATATGGTCCATGGTGTATTGATATATGTATAATGACCTACATAGTAAACGAATTGAAAGACAGTAAGGTCGAAAGTGGAATGTTAGGATTTGTCGGATTTAATAATACTAATGCACCAGTAGATTGGAAAGATATATTAGTAACCCGAGAAACATTAAGTCGTATAATAAATGACTACACGAGTAAAAATGTTGCATTATTGGATTTATTTACTGCCGACCAGCGTAAAACGTACAATATAACCCTACTTGAATATTTTATTACATTTGAAGGGAAGCCCTGGAAGAATGTGATAGACGCACTGTTATCCAATGTTTCAACCTGGGATTGTTATGCGGTATCGGTATGTTATTTATATTTACTTCGTGATTTAAAACTCCAAAAGTTGGAGGTAAATGTTTCGTTTTGGAATTCATATAAAAAGTTATTAGAGAACATGGTGTTATCTCTGCCTACTAATAGAATGACAAGTAATACAATGAAAATACAATTGAGCGAATTGTTTATGGAAATAGATAGAGACGAATTAAATTCATTAAAGAATTCAGTCAATGCCCTATTATCGGATAAAAAAAACAGCGATAATATTCATAAGAACATTTTAACAACTATTAAACGAGAGTTACATACACAAAAGAGGATTTATAACAACATGTATAAATGAGCGTATGTTCTAATATTGAAATAATAACAATACACATTAGTGTTATTATTGTATAAATGCATTTTTATACATTGCAAATGTCGAGGCAAATGTCGGAAATAGCAACATGTTTATTGGACGATACGGATAGATGATGATTAGGAAGACGATTAATAATCTTACGAATATAATCGTCAAGAACTTGATATTGTGGCCCGTCAAGAATGTTTTTAATTTTTAGGTAAGGAATGAAAGCATTATTTATTTGTAGATTTGATATTAAATGTGGAGAATATCCTGATAATAATTGGACGTTGGGTTCGCAATAATTACACGGCATGTCCGTAATATCATGTTTGGATAGATTCCAAAAAGTAATGTGTGGTATATTTTCACTGTATGTGTATAGTACAGTAGTGAGAGTATCATACATAGGTATATCGAATTTTTCATTAAATGTTGAAAAAATGACGAAGTGCATGTTTTGTATATCTTCTCCCGCCATTCTAGTTTGTAAGAATGTTTTTCCGATGAGATTAAATGCCCTAGAATACGACGACTTGGTAGAATACCCGACCGAAATATATTCTAGAATTCGCTTGACCTTGTGGATGAACGTCATATCTTGTTCTAGTTGAATCCATGTAGGGTTGTTATCGACTGCTAGAATCCGGTTTTGAATAGAACTGTATTGTGAAATAAGAATCGCATAACCAATAGCGGCAAAAAGCGGGTCATCGTTATATTTTTGCATAGACGACGTGACATCAATAACCGGAATAACATCCCCGGTAAAATCATGCGAATGTGTATTTGAAATGAGTTGCCATTGATTATTCAAAATATGATAATGTGCGTTTTCGTTTCCGTCGTCATTTTCAAGGAAAGAAATGGCTTCTTTTACATAATATGAAATAGGCAATGACGACGATGAATTATAACAGTCGGCATTTAATAACTTAGTTGTTGGGTTTGAATATTTATATTCAAGATGTTTTTGTATATTCACACTACATTCGAGTTTATCATTGTCATCAGAGTCATAATAAACCACATTTTTATGTTTAGATACACAGCATAATGGAATATGGGTTGGTTCAATTAAAGATCGTTGATTCTTACAAAGTTTAATTTCGGTTGTATCGATTGCTTTATTCATATACGAAATATTCTTCCGGTATAATTGTTTGTATTTGCTTTCTGCCTTCATTTTAGATGTATGTGTATTTGTAGACTTCATAATGTATGGATAATGGGTATTTCCCCAATGTTGCGATAATTTATCAAATAGCCAGCCCATTTTTTTGTATTCACGTGGAATCCATTTTGCGACATTAGATACATAGCGTATATCCATAGCATTTTCGCTACATTTCCAAGTATTAATGTCATACTTTAATTGTGTATTCGTAATTTCGATACACGTTTCAATAAAGGAATCGTTTTCATGGTATCTACTATGTTGTTTAATAAAGTCACATAGATATTTAATATCTCGCCAAGAGCCAAATGCGTATTCCTGATTAGTTGTCGTCTTAACGAATCTATGTAAAAGGAAGGTTGCGAGTGATGGAAAATACCTATATAACTTCCATATCATCATATATGTACTGGTCTGTTCGCCTTTGCCTTTCCGAATGTCCCTATTATTAGCAATAAGGCGATAAAAGAGGGATAAATAGGGCAAGGTAGTTTTTCTATTTAGTGTCATTTGGGTTTTTATCGTACTCAATACGGTATCAAACCGATTTGAAAAATGTACTAGATCTCCGTAGTCTTGAAGACGAGAATTATGGAAGTAAAAGAAAACAAGTTCTTCGCGGAAAAACTCGGTTATATCACGTGTTGTATCTAATGGCGGGAAATCCTCCATATAAACAGACATACTGACGAGTAACTAATATGGATCGATAGTAATATTTATATCATTTTATGAATGTGTTGAGAACATTAACATTATAGTTAGTTTTATCGTATGAATTTGCGTGTTTTTCGGTGACGCTTCCCGGTTAAAGGATACATTTGATTTTTCGAAACATTAATACTAACCCGCTTTGTAGTCGTTGCTTTTATTTTTTTATTGTCTGTTGTTTTAAGAATAGATTTAATGGTATGGTTTCGCAAGTTCTCTGATATCTCTTGAAAAATGAAGAATATAGAATTCACTTTATGGAAGATAAATACTGAATCTGGAATAACAACATCATGAATTCTAGACTGCATTTTGAAGAATGGTTTATATGTATTAGTTACATCCGTGGTATTTGTATATCGTTGTATATCTTCCGGATTTATGTCAACGATAAATGTCGCTACCTCTGCAATTTTATATCGTGAACTACTGTCACCAATAGACGATTTCTTACCTTTTTGTATCAATTCGATAAGACGTTCTTTTGGTAAAAGTGTAATGGGTGAATCCCCCGTAGTTCGCGAAAGAGGTACATTGATTGTGGTTATATTGTTGATCTGTTTATTATTGTTGACAAATATGGATGATATTGAAATGTTCTCCATGGGTTCTTTACAATAATTAAAATTTATGCCATGAATGCGTTGTTGTTCTTTAATCCACGAATCGTCTAAAACATCATCAATTAAAGCCGTCATTTCTTGAATATAGACATAAAAAAATCTATTAGAATAAACTAATATTGTAGGTTTATGTATACTCCTGAAAACAGGTTAAAGGATTACATACATATATCTTGTTTCGGAACCGCAAAAAATTGTTTAAAAAACTTAGTATATACGTATTGAATGTTAACGTTCAATGATATGTCGATGTTATTATATAATAGCAGAACCATATAATTTGAGTAGAGAGATTAGTATATTCTATTTTTAATGATACGTAGTTATCTATTTATTCGTATGAATTTTAACCGAAACAGCAACTCACATCGTGGGTTTACTAGGAAATATGATATATTTTATAAAATTGAAAGTTCAATATTATAAAATAATATATTACAACTAATAATAGTATAAATATGGTAACAACTTCAGTATGTATTCCACGTATAAATTCGACAATGAGTCGAAATTACATAGAAAACATAATTGACAATATGAAAATCGGGTATATTGAGAAGATGTATGAAATTCCGTTACATAAAGATCCTAGTCATAAGCGCGTGATAATCAAAATGAACTGGGATACGCGAAACGAGAAAACGAAGGAAATACTTTCGCATATGAAATCTTCTGGGTCCGTAAATTTGGTTTATGATATGCCTTGGTATTGGAAAATGTGTCCTGCTCGTTAACTCGAATATGGATATATAATTTCTTTTAATTTCGGAGATAGTGTAGTAGATATATCATCTAGATATTCACTTGGTGTCTTTTTTTTCCAGTAGAAACACAGTAAACAAATCCACCATTGATTTTGATTTTTCTCTGCATGTGCTATTTCACGCGAGAATATGGTATCCATGATAGTATATGCGTTTTGAAATTCCATGATTTCATTTTTGATGTCATTTTTAAGTTTATGCAAATACGTTAGTCTCGATTGTTCTTTTTTATAATCGGTATATGGAGGTGTATGGTCGATAGAATTGGGATGTTGCTTGTTATTCAAATAACTAGCTGATACCTTGATTTTGCGAATGGTTTCCATTTTATTCCATTTATATTGTATTAAATGGATTTCATTCTTCACATCTTTTAATTTTTCAATAAGTCCACGTTTGATAAGTTCGGTTTTCTTGATAAATGAAAAAATATTGACGTGTGATATAATCGGGAACAGTGTTTTTATTTCTTCAGGTATAAGTACCGGGGTAATTAATTTATATTCTGCGATTTTATCTTCGACCTCGTTGAATTTGGAAATGACTAGTTGCGATATATCTTTCTCTTTTTTCATTACCATTATTTTGGTAGATGAAAGTTCAAGAGATGTTTCAATCGTATCAAATAAGGACGCTATAACAAAGAATTTCTCGGAAGAAGATTCTAGTTTTAAAAATCCAACCATCGAGATAAACAGAGTAACAATTGCATTTAATCCAGTAAGAATATTTTTATTCGATTCTTTGCATTCTAAAATAGGTGAGAATGCCGTAATCGCTGCGGCAACTAATAATGCGGGAAAAACCAACAAGTTCAGTTTTTGTTGTGTAATATTATTAGATTGAATATATAGATTTTTTTGCCCCTTTATGAATGTCGTAAGTATATCTAGTTCGTTTGCATATTTATCAACCAAACAATCCGAATGATATTTTCGAATATAACGTTGGATATCGTTAGTATTTAATTTTGTATATTTCATTTTAGATGAATTCATATTGGATGTATATGTTTCATTTTCATCATTATCGTCGGTATCACAATCGCTATTTTCATTACTATTTTCATTACTATTTTCATTACTGTTATTATTACTACCTACTAATGACAATACCGGACTATTACTACCCGAATTAGAAAACTGTGGATAATGAGTAAAATATTGTTGATTTTGGTTCTCTAGGTTATCTAGATCTAAATTGGTGAGAGTAACAAAATGATTATCGGTATACTTCGACAATGACGGTTCTTGTTGAATGGAATTGGACGTTAATGGTATGTCACTATTCACTTTGATTAATACTGGTTTTGATAATTTGTCAGAATCAGTACTTTTATCAGACATAGTATGTATTTCAATATCGTCAGATGTGATATCCGACGGATGAATATCGTGTACGGGTAGTAATGTATGATTCATACCAGAAATATCTATATTCATAATTATGAATACATGTAGAAATTATTATATTATTACAAACATAAAATTGATTTCACTTATAAACATCCGAGAACATTAACACTAAACAACGATTGATTATGTCAACGCAAATCGCACCAGAACCCCGTATTTATCGAAAACAACTTCGCACCTTTAAAATGGGTTTGCGAAACCAATTATTAACGAGTCGATTTACAAGTTCGACCTGGAATGAGAATATAACTTACCGTAAACGGTATCCCGGAGTGGGGTGTGTATATTGCTCGCCAGAGCCGATTACCAAAACAATAACGGTAGATACAAATATATTTATGCTGGAGATGAATAATGACACGAATCAAATATTGGGAATAGGATTAATTCAAAATAAACCAACAAACGGTAAATTAAACGTATATGACAAGGGAAATTATAATCGGTATACATTCATTGGAAAAATGCGAATAGATAGACAAGAGATGAACGAAGAAGAAGTTTTAGTAATGAATATTTTCGACATTTTATGTTTCCGTGGCAATAAACACATGAAAAGAGGTCAAGGATTGACGAGTTTCCCTACGGAACTATTATACATGTTATCAAAAAAAATAGACTTGTTGAAATACATTGGAAACATGTTTAAACGTCGGATCTTACAGAATGAAAATAGAACAATTAAATAGCCATGAATAGTATATAAGAAGTTGTATTTGTAATTATATAATGAACGATACAATAGAAATACGAAAAAAACAAGATATGTATGACGTGACGAGTTATTCCGATCGTGAATTATTAGATATATTAGATTTATCAAGTCCAAGTGATCGAGAATTGGAAGCAAAGATACTTTTCCTTATCAATAAATACACCAATATCCAAAATGAATCCGGAGACCAATTGGCATCTTTTTTTTCGGAGATATTCAATCATTTTTTTCAAACAAGTGATGACGAAAATAGTAATGCATCTGAAAATGATAATATGATTGAAGAGTTTAATGACGATGATATAACCAATGTAGGTGTGACTTTAACAAATAATTCAACAAGTAATCAGGAGATTCAAGTAGCAAATAATGATACTATATTATCAAAAATCAACGATAAATCCTATTTGACAGGAAGTGAAGAAAAGATGGAAAAGGTAACTAATTATACGAAAGACCTAGAGCACGCAAAGGGAATGTTGAATCCATTATTAAAGGAAACCGTGAAACGCATAGTTACGATAGATAGCAAATATAGGCAAGACAAACGAACAATGCCAACTGAATTTACATTAAATCTATCTGAACCATTACGAGACGTAGTTTCAATGAAGTTATATTCAGTAGGAATCCCATATACCTGGTGGACTATAAGTTCAAGTTTCGGTAGCAATTTTTTCATATTAAAGGGAGATGTTCCCGGAATTGACAATGGAAATCATGATTATACGATAGATATAACGCCTGGAAATTATAAGCCTTCTGAATTATCGGCGACTATTAATAATAGTATGCAGGCCATCAAAACATTATATTCAGATGTTAGTTTTGGCGATACGGGAATTGAATATAATCCGAATAATTCGTTAATTTCATTAAATACCGAAATATACAAACAATACAATGAAACGAGTTATATATTGAATTTTCCAGGATGGACTACTCCCGTTACTGATATTCCTACCAATTCTCCCGAGTATTTTATTCAAAGATTGAAGAGTATACCTGCGTTATTGGGGTTTAGTGACCCTTCCTATTCTTTCTTTTCAATCGATAGCAATATGATAGAAAATAATGATCTAATGCGATATGTAATAACCGGTTCAAATAACAAGTTTACAATAGAAAAAATTATACGTATTCCTGATAGTGGTATCGAAACATTGGATTTAACGATTACAATAACCCTATCTTTACCGATTAATACAGCATATACCCGTAGTCAAATTTATACAGATCTTAAAGACGTAATATCGAAAAACGACAATTTAAATGATGAATCGGGTATCGAGTTATTAAGCAATCGCGATAATACAAAAAAATACTTCAAACTTACTTTAAAAGCCGACCGATTTACTACCAATAATTTACCTAACTCAAAACTGCGGATAATATTCCCAACCGAAACAATTAGTGAAGAAACTCCCCAATTAATATGGACCGATACTGGGTCTTGTTTTTATTTTAAAGAGGACAATATTATATTAAACGACATTGTTTCTGAAGTGTCTCCATTATCTCAACAAGAAGATCAATTTCGTATTTTTACATCTCCGTATATTTACTTAAAAAATACCGTAAATGGCTATGATGTAAGTACAAATGATTTCAAGATCGATATAAGTAATTCGGATATAAATAACATAAATGATCTTGTTAATGTATCTAGTTTCATCGAGAAAATAAATCAACGCATTTCAGATGTAAGTAATAATGCGGAAATAACAGATCTAACCCGTGGGTATATAGACCCCGATAATGACGGTAGATACCATCTAGATGTCGATATATTTAAAACAATAAAGACTGGAAAATACAGAGTTGACCTTAATGGAAGTTTTCTTCACGATGTATTTGATTTTGATACAACATATGATTTGGTAGACGGTATAAATGTATTTCATACAACTTTCGCCCTTCAAAACAGTTATAATTTATCGTCTACTAAAATATTTACAGTATACGCAAAAATACCCGATGATGGTGTTAGTAGAGATATAAGTTATAATCTAAACGTAAGTGAAAGTGGGGTACGAAGTGGTGGAACATTATTTCAAGAAATAAATAACATACTGAACAATTTCCAAGATACAGAAGGGTATCCTCTATTTGCAGGATCAAAAATAGAAACGGTTGTAAACGCAGATGGACGTATGGAAGCAACATTCTCAATTAACATATCAAAACAATTGCTCGAGTCGGGTTATTCAATACAATTTGCCGAAGATATTAGTTATAACCTATCCAATACGCATTTTATCCTCGAACAAGGGACTGTAGATATAGGGAGAACTGAAAATGTACCATACCTTAAATATAATAGTAATACAGATACGATTGAATTGCAGACTTCTTCTATTGAGGAAGCAAATGTCGGTATCCTTAGAAATAACAATTTATTGGGGTCAAGTGATGTAATTTTTATTACGGACGACACATTAGAATTTACAATAGACACATTCGATTTAAGTAATGAATTTAGGATTGATTCAAGTGATGAATACTTGATGTATCTATCTATCGATTCTGGAAACGCAATCTCACCCGATTATGGTAGGTCTACTACATTTAAATCACGTACTCCATATGGCTATTTAATTCCGTCTCCTCCAAGTGATGTTTCGTATACATTGGATACATTAGAAACTGCGATAAGACAAGAAATAAATAGATTTGATGACTTAAATGGGACAACATTTGAGATTATTCAAAATGACGATCCTGCTGATTACGCAGCCACCGTAAAATTAACATTCAAAATCAATCAATATTATTATTTTGACATATGGAACAGGGTATTAAATATAGACTATGCTATGATAGATAATTTGTTTCCATTATACGAAAGTACCATAGAATCAGTATTCGACGTAAATCGAGAATATACCGATATATCATACAGTACAACTCTATCGAATGATCGAGAACTATTAGGTATAAGAGGTAATTCTACGATTTCGCAAAATATAATTACATTGACTGACGAAACAAACAAGATAGAAATAATTCCATATGAAGATGGTGTATTTTCTAGTGGAGGTGAGAACACATTAGTTATCGATCTACCTGTTAAAGAAAACAACATTGATATACGCTATACCAGAGACGCGTTAATTCGCGCAATCAATAGTGCTTTTACTAATAATACAACCATGTCAGAATCATCAATTTCTATAATAACCATTGATGGAATCGAAAAAACTCTACTTCGTATAACTGTAAACAAAGAATATCGAGCGAGTGATTACAATATCTCGTTTTTTGACGTATATAGTTTTGTTAAATGCTACCAAGGTGTAGGTAGTGTGCGTAGTGCAACGTGGGATACTACACTTGGTTGGATATTAGGATTTCGTCAATTTACCATATACAAATTATCCAACTACATAACAACCAATTCATTCGTAATTCAAATTGTTGCGGATACCGGTATTAGTACAGAACTATTCAACTACTTTATGCTTTGCATTGATGATTATAATCAAAGTCATCTAAATGATGGACTGGTTACGATAACTTCGCGAGATACAGAAATACCATTACCATCCTACGCAATACGAACTAAATTCGTATGTGATCCAGTTACAGGTGAAAAGGTATATAACACAGAATCGAGAACTGATTATAACAAGTTAACCGAGAAACAGGTACAGTCACTAGTCTCGAAAGCAAATACTAGTGATTCTGATAACAATGCTACTACTGGTAATGTAAGTTCAAAGATATATGGTTCAACTCCATTTGCGAGTGACGTATTTGGAGTGATACCAATGAAATTATCAGGAAGGTCCCCCGGTGAATCAATTGTAGAGTTTGGGGGAACATTACAAAATCAAGAAAGACAGTACTTCGGACCAGTGAATATACAACGATTATCCATAAAATTAGTAAGTGACCGTGGGAATGTAGTTGATTTAAACAATGCGAATTGGTCGTTTTCTCTGATTTGCGAACAATTATATAAGCCTCAATTAAAATAATCAATTGTGCAGTTCATAAATAGTAGAATAAGAATATTTATAATGATATGTATAATAGATCATTATAAATGGACGAATATGATATAATAGAATCAAAACATACAATGCGCCATTTCGACAAAATCGGATTTTGGGGACCAATTATTTTATTTGTTACTACTGCCGTGCAGTTATGGGAATATCATGGATTTTTTGCGACATATATAATTATATTTATCACAAATATGGGTATCAATAAAATTATAAAGGCTATTGTGAGACAACCTCGACCTAATAATGGAGAAAGTATTACGTCATATGAAAAATATACAGGCATTGAAGTATATGGAATGCCCTCCGGTCACGCTCAATCAATATTCTCATCTATTGCTTTTTTACATTTAGTCAAAGACTCGCCATTTTGGCTAATTATGGGCTTGTTTATTGCTGGATTGACTATATTTCAGAGATGGAAATACAATCGACATACCATAGAACAACTAATGGTTGGGTCGGCAATTGGTATTGTCGTAGCATATAGTGGATATTATATAACCAAGAACCATTTACGAGAAAATACACATGTGAAAACCGTCGAATAGATTATAGATTCTAACAAATAAACAAAATATCGCACATATGTATATAGTTCTTTAATAAAAGATGTCGCAAAGTGATTATTTAAAATATAAACGTCTATCTACTCGTCTACGATTAGACAATGACTCTGAAAAACAACCTCCTGTTTTCCCATCAACCACATTGACACAAAATCAACAATATGCTTTTTCAAATAGTATTGTCGATACAAGTCCGCGTTACAATCAATTAATTCCTTCGGGAAAACAAATGATTTTTTCCATGGAAAAAGGGGCGAGTGGATGTCCCACCTTTCAGGTATGTACGAACACGAATCTACGAACAAACCGCGTTCCTATGACAATTCGTTCGGACCCTTCAGTACCTACACCTGGGGCATTAGATATAATGACCCGTAATGAAGCAGTAAATCTGAAAAATGAGTGTAAATGTGCCTTACATAAAGGCCATACAGATGCGAATAGTTGCGGTTGTAAATTGGGCGCTTTTGGAATAGTGCGATAAAAATACATTTAATAAATTCATTATGGTATGAAATGTATTACGTGAATGAATGGATAAAAATTATGGTTTAGATTGCTCTAATTCTTGGACGCGTTTCTTGAGTTGTTGAACTTCATTTAATAAGAGACCAATGAGACCATTATAATTAACAGATTGATGATGTTCGCCATCCTTTTCGCCTGTGACTAAAAACGGCATTTGTTCTTGTAGTTCATGAGCGATTACACCGAAATCTTGTTTTTCCATTTTGGTATTTGTATAAGTAACCGGTCTTATGTTATCAATATTATAGGATGTGTCGGAAATAGGAACAACGTTTTCTTTGATACGATAATCAGAAGCGGCATTGTATGACGTAGCATTTACCGGACCATTTACATCTAATTTGTAATATATATTTGGCGTTAAAGTATTTATGCCAACACTAGTTGTAGACATAAGTGCGATAGCATCCTCAGAACCGTTATTGCCATCATTTTCCACACCTATTACGAGAACACTGTGTTCGTTATTTGCGT
>Ga0257122_1001027_pt1 | contig 21145 bp, 16 predicted proteins | sample SI106_120metaG_FD_190146 | JGI IMG/M metagenome (GOLD analysis project Ga0257122, IMG submission 190146) | Marine microbial communities from Saanich Inlet, British Columbia, Canada - SI106_120 | ecosystem: Environmental > Aquatic > Marine > Inlet | place: Canada: British Columbia | collected... | reverse complement strand
TAGTAAATGGGTGAATTAGAATCATCCTGGAAAAAGATCCAAGAAGCTTCGCTGCAATCATCTGTATAAATTCCAATCTGGATATCTACATTAGTCAATGCATCACAGGTAGTTACATAAATTGTCGCCGGTTGAGATAGGGTAAGTTTATAGGTATAATCAGCACCATTGGCGCCATTACTATGTTCTCCACCTCCTGGGAATGGGAAAGTACTTTGATCCCAATCATCATCTTCTGTCGTTAAATCTGCCAAATGACTAAATGGAAAGTCAGCTTCTGTTATTTCCATGTCAAAACAATCACCCCCACTCTCACCAAATACATCATCATCCCAAGTACCATTACCATTATTGGTCAAGAATCCCGGATTTTGCCCAGGCGCAGGTGTACCTTCCGCATAGTCAACAATCGTTGGGGATGTATTTTCATTAAACTTCCAATACCCAATTAAACCTGATTCATTTACATCAACCGTACTATTCATTGTAGCCTGAATTTCAGAGCCCGTATTTGCCATTTCCCATAGTCGGACTTCATCGATAGAGCCTTTAAAGGAAGTATTACCATCTAAATATTTACCAATATAGAAATCAGTGGCTATGTCTTCCCAAACTATTGATCCGCCTACGTTTGCAGCACTATAACTATCCTGTTCCACGCCATTTTTAAATATCCTTGCCGTAGCGCCGTCATAGGTTCCGGCAATATGGGTCCATGTGTTGCCATCATATGGAATCTCAGTCCCTGGCCAGTTCGCGAGTTGGGGGAATACATCTTCGTCATTTGCGGTAATAACAACAAATCGCCATTTTCCTTCTTTATACATAAATGCAAATCCTGATTCAACTGTTGGACCTGCAAGTGTGAAATAAGATACAATACCATTCATGTCGTAGGTTGCTGGATCTTCCGTTGGCTTGACCCATGCTTCCAGTGTCATGCCTGCTGTAGGACGGATCTGCGAGTCTTCTGCATTATGTGGTATAGTTACAAAGTCCTCCATTGCACCATTTGTCTGAAAATTAAAACTCATTTCATCCTGGGCTATCAAACCTGAAATAAATAATAACAGTATAGATTTATTCCACATTAATATATCCCGAGCCAAAACTCTTTACTACAACAGAATCATTATTGGCATCCCGAAGCCGTGTATTTTCACCATACAGCAGTTCTGATTCACCAGTGGAAACGGGATGCATATAAATCGTTGCCAGAGACCATGTTCCTCCACTATTCTGGTCCAATTCTGTATCCGGTAATAAATATATAAAAATATCAAGAGTGCCTTCTTCATCAATCACAATTTGAACAGGATCATTCTCACTCTGAAAAAATGTATCCGCTACTACGGAATCAATCTGGACACTGCCCCAATCATACCGAACATCTAAATGGGCAGCAGCGGCTGGATTTAGTTTTAAACCATAGAGTTGGACTGAAAAGGAAGAATCCAGATTTGTTTGGATTTCTTGAGGATGGAAAAAAAGTGCCGGTGGTTCCAGATCCATATTTTCCGGGTCATTTGGATTATCTAAATTATAATCTGCTTCTTCGCAGGAAAAAAATATAAAAGACCCGCAAATCAGGTACCGGACACAAAATCTAATGATTTTAAAAATTAATATTGAATTGAACCTGGTTAACATCGGGTTTGTACTCTAGATCGAAAAAATATTCCCCATCAAAAAAATCATCACTGGGTGCCACCAGATAAGCATGAACCATATTCACGGCCCAGATTGAGAGTCCTACGCTACGAATATTTTTCATGAATGCATTAAATTTTCGTGTATCGGCTGCATATTGGATTATCTGGGGACGAAGTTCCAGCAAATTATGTGGATCCGTATCATTTTGATAGGATTTGTATGTATCCTGAAACCCTCCCCAAGCCTTGTCGTATTGATAGTAGGCGATAAAAGCAGCCATACCTAAGGTGGCTTCTGTTCCCATAAAACCATATCCTGGATATTTTCTTTCGACCCAAATTTGGCCACTTCCGGGGATGGCTGTGGACATCATAAGTGCTTTAATTTTGCTGGGTATAGGCGGGAGTTGTATCCATTGCCGTTTTCGTTTAATATCGTCAGTTGTGGCAACTTGAGACATACCACTACCAACAGATAAAGTGTCTGGAATGGGAAGACCACTTACATTATAAGCCATTTTTTTCATTTCCAAAAGGAGGCTATCCGTAATCCCGGAAGTACCCATGGCAAATTCATCAAGCATAGTTTCCATATCTACGGAAAATAATCTGCCATTGATTATAAATGTATCATCACCTTTTTTCTGGATATTTCCTGCAATGACATAATTCACGCCCAACTTACGACCAAGATCAATCGCACATTCCTTACTCCAACAGGACCAATAGTCTTTTTTCCGGGGTTTGAAAATTTTTATTTGATTGGTAATCCCACGATCCTGAACCTGAAATATTTTCAAGTCACCAACAGTTTGACGAAATTCTTCAGTAAGTAATTCTGTGAGCGGTTCGGATACAGCCCACCCTTCGAACTCTAGGACAGCAAGTTTATCCCCTGTCTTAATAGAAACGGATTGTGCAATCTCTGCCCCAAGACAGAGACTAACAAGATGGATTATGATTATACCTCGGACCATGGACATCATTGAAAGTGAAGGTTTGTTTTCCGCCCTTCCTGAAAACTTACAGCACTCTTGCAAATAGTCAAAGAAAGAGCTTTAAAAAGATATTATACTAAAGGTTACTCAAAATTGCTTCATTGGATTGTCTTTATACCACTGATCAATGAAAAATGAAATCAACTGGTTTATGGATTTTTCTACATCCCGATAAAGGTTTTGGCTGGAACTTTGACCTAATATTTCATGAGAGAAAACCTTACTTGTCATAAACCGTTTTGTTACAAGTGTATCCGCTAAAGATTTATAATAATTTTGTTCAGAAATACTATAATTATAAACGGATAATACAACGAGAAAGGAAGAGAGTTTTTCTACACGAGAATCCAGCACGTGTATATCGAATGATATTTTAGGCATTATATTCTCTACCATTCGTAAATCATATTCTAAAAATCTGAGCTCAATAAAACTTACAACACGGTTTTCCCACACAGAATCATCCAAGCCAATTAGATTAAATTCAAGATGTAATTCTTCAATCCCTTTTAAGTTTTTTGAATACCAGCGGTCTTTTGCCATAATGCATGCTAAAGACAGGATTATAGTAATTATCCAATTTTTCATAGATTGAATTTCAATATATTGAGTTTCTGGGAGTGAATCTTAGGTTAAGGTTATTTAAACTAAATTTTCCAGTCCTGCGGTTGGCGGATGCGGCAATCTCAAAGGGCATAATAAATAGTTGGGGGTTCTTATAATGACAGTAGTTATTTTGTAAGAATCAGTTTCTGGGATTGCACCATGGATCCGGATTGGAAAGATCAATACTCTATTCATGCTTATTCCAACGTGTATTTAAAATACAAATTATTCTTTCACCATGGGTACGAATCGCACCGCCAGGATTTTTTCTTTTGTGACGATTCCCTCATTGTCCTTTTGAACCAGCCATAAATATTGCGAAAAAATACTCCCGCCTACAGGTAGAATCATGCGACCGTTTGGCGCTAATTGTTCCACCAGTTTTTCTGGAATTTCATTTGGCGCCGCCGTCACCATGATGCGATCAAAAGGTGCTTCCTCGGGCCAGCCTTTGTAACCGTCACCAGTTCTCACTGCAATATTCTCATATCCTAATTCCATCAGTACTTTTTCAGCGCTTTCAGCCAATTCGGGTATAATTTCAATTGTAAAAACATGATGAGCCATTTCCGCCAAGATTGCGGCTTGGTATCCTGAGCCTGTCCCAATTTCCAATACATTATGAGATTTTGAAATCTGGAGATGCTCTGTCATGTAAGCGACAATATAAGGCTGGCTGATCGTTTGTTTATGACCAATAGGTAATGGCCCATCGGAATAGGCCAAGTCCAGATATTTTTTAGGAACGAATTTTTCCCGTTCTACTTTTCGGACTGCCATTAAAACACCTTCGTCCTTAACACCCCGTCTTTTGATCTGGTCTTCTATCATAAATTTCCGTTTGATCTCATAACTGTCCGTATTTTGAGAGCAACCTAAATTGAGGATGAGTGTTAATAGGAACCATTTCATAATTCCGGGAAAAAATAAAAAATTAGAAAAATAATCTAAAGTTTATACCAGCATATTGTGTATTAAGGTTAACCCCTGGCTTAACTGAAACCTGGATTTGCTGCCCATATTTATACCGGACTGCATCCCGCTTATTAATAATCATTTTCCAACCATGAAGCCAATCGTAAAATATGTCTCCCACTAAAACAAGTGCACCTAAAATAATGAGTCCACCGCCTGAGCCGTCTCTCTGTTTATTCATGGGAATCAATTTGTATTCAATATTTTCAATATCATCACCAATCTGCTTTATCGGGATTTTTTCATAGCGTATTTCATTATCTTCTCCAGCGTTCAATTTCATAAGATCATAATCAGACTCTGGCCATTCTTCCTCTCCCATCATAGATGCACCAGCAATCATAAGACCTAATCCACCAGCGCCAATCATAAATAAACGGCGTGCCTTTTTTTTCTCTCCCGCATAACGATGGACAATTCCCGGAATCGGAATTGATGTCAGGGCTAATCCAATGGTGAGACGGCGATTCATATCCTGATATTCTTCAAATGTCATCTCCGCTGGCACTGGGTAGAGAGGTGTTTCAGTCAACATATCGCCGCCGGAGACACTTTGACTATTCAGGGAAGAAATAATGAAAAAAGCAGTCCAGATTCGGTTGATTAAGAGGGTTAAAGAGATGGATTGCTTCATAGTGAACCTCCGTTTTCGTGTTCGGGTAAATTTAGAAACGAAAGGGTATATGGATTTGATTTATTTTTTGAAGAACAGTCAATATACCGGCTGATGTGAGGTTGTATTGATCTTGGTTCATGGCAAAACCTCTTTTGTTAAATTATTAATACTCTGGATCCATCCCTACCCAAACAGTATCATCAATCACCTTTGTTACAAATATATCTAAATTTTTTTCTTCATATGAGGCAATTTCTTTTGCCTTAGAGTCTAACTTTGCAAAGAATTTCAAACCACCATCATCAATCCACTTTTTAACTTCACCAGATTGTGTACAAAATACGCTATAGTGCCATCGGCATTTGACTGTATTTTCTTTTGGATTTATTTCACTCCCTTTCAAACTCAATAAAGCGTGGGGACATTGGTCATTCATGGCCACAAATTCATCATTGCACTTTGCAATCAAAATTTTGTCTCTTTTGACATTTAGGATCTGCTGTGGCTCATCGATAAAGCTGGAAACCGAATTTACTTTTCGCCAAATCATTTCATTCTCAAAAAACTCATTTTTGTCTACTTTTTCAACAGAATCAGACACATCTTCAATTTCATAAAGAGTCACTCGATCCTCAACCCCTTTTAAGTTAGTTCTTACAAAATCTTTAACTTTAACAGAGTCTTTGACACTTTCATGGGTTGCTTCAGAGATTAAAACTCTTGAACGGAAATCCTTATTTGCACTTTCTACTCGGCTGGCAAAATTGACTGCTTCACCGATGGCTGTTAATCTGCTTGATCTTCCGGCGCCAATATTTCCAACAACCACATCGCCATAATGAACGCCCACACCAATATCAAATGATTCGCCATACATAGTTTTAAGATACGGTTTCATTTCATCCATTTCAGTGCACATATCAATGGCGGATTGTACAGCAGCCAAGGCCGGATCAGCTTCATCATTTACACCAAAAAGAGCCAAAAGTCCATCGCCTAAATAATTATCAATTCGCCCCCCAAATGATTCGATCACTGTCACCATTCTATTGAAATAACGATTCAAAATAAAAACGGTATCATAAGGTGTAATTTTTTCGGAAAATGAGGTGAAACCACGAATATCTGAAAAAAGAATCGCCAACTTTTTTGTTTCACCTAATCGACCCGAACCTGAAACAGTTTGGTGGGATGCCATTTCAATATCATCCGAATTCAAGACTAGTCGTCGAACGGTCATATCTCCTTGGATCCTGGTTTGGCAAGCTAATCTGAATTCCTGGGTAGAATGGATCTTCTCCTTGATCCTTAATTCCTTTTCTGTTGGCTCGGAACAGTGATCCAAACCATCTAAAACCAACACGCGACAGGTGGTGCATTTCCCCTCCCCACCGCAAGCATGGGCATGGGAAATATTTTCATCCAGAGTTGCTTCTAAAATGAGTTTATCATTTTCAACTTCTATGACTTTGTTATCTGGTAGTAATGTGAGTTTTGGCATAATTTAGTTTTTAAAAACCATCTTATCATCCTTGAAAGATTTGAATTCCAGCGCATTCCCGCTGGGATCCTGGATGAAAAATGTTCCTTGTTCTCCTTTCTTCTTTTTAAATCTTTTTTTGGGTTCAATCATAAATTCAATATCAGATTTTCTAATCTTTTCTCCTAAGGTTTCCCAATCCTCCCAAGGTAAAATTATACCAAAGTGCCGGGCTGGAACCTGATTCCCATCTACAGAACTGGTTTGAGAAGCCTTACAATCTTTCGGTGAAAGATGTGCCACAACCTGATGACCGTGCATATTAAAATCAATCCATTTTTTTGATTCACGGCCCAAAGTACATCCCAGTACATTTGTATAAAACTCCCGTGCTAATTCTAGATCATGGACGGGAAAGGCTAGATGGAACCTGGGTATCTTCATTTTAATAAAATCAGTTTTTTAACAACTGTATTATCGCTTTGACTCAGTTTGGCAAAATACACACCGCTAGAAAAATCAGACGCATCCCAATTAATCTCATGCTCACCAACAACTAAGTCGCCACTTATCAAAGTCTCAACTATATGGCCAGAAATGTCAAATATTTTTAGAGACGTGTTTAATCTCTTATCAATCGAAAACCGGATTGTAGTGTTTGGGTTAAATGGATTTGGATAAATTTTTGAGATTCTGATTTGAGTTGGTATTGGTTCATCGGTATCATCTATAGCCAAGTTTTCTCCCTCATAATATAATCCAAAAAGGATCATCATTTCATCGGTGCTCAATAATCCAAAATTGATTTCTTCATCCGTATCATTGTAAAAAGTGGCTTCTAGTTCAAGACCATCACCTTCATGAAAAACCATAGGTGGATTATATTCTATGATAGGTGGATGATCCCAATCAAGTGCAAGATAAATTAATTCTTTGTAATAAGGATCACTTTGTGACCGTCTGAATACTTTGAATTGAGTATTGTGCTTATGCGCGTGAGAGAACAATTGAAAAATGGAAATAATTTCGCCGAACTCTGCAAACATCCAAAAAGTCTTATTAAGAGTCGTTTCTTCACCTGGCGGTAATACAATGTCATTATTATTCAACTGCAGAATTTTTCCAATATGATCCACATCTGTTGAATCAACAAAGTGATAATTGTTATAAACCTCTCCAATGATTGCATCATTGGAATAATTAGCATAATGAATGTTCAAGTCAAATCCAAAAGATGGATCAATTCTTAGGGCAACACCTTCAGGGAGTCTATAGTCAAAAAATCGGGTTTGTGTTCCTGTGATAAATTTTTGGTATGCCATGTAATATAAAACATACTGGTTGTAGCTACCATCTGGGTATCGTAAATCGCGAAGTATATTTAGTTCAGGCAGTTGAAGTGGAAGGTCTTCATCATAGGTGTAAACAATAAAATGGTGACTTCCAGGCGCCAAGGCAGTTTCAATTCGATTCACAAAAAGGATGCCCTGAGTATCAATTTCTGTGTAGTAGAATAATTCCCTTTCGAATTGAGGAGGGACTTCGAAAGGACCTAAATGAAATTGAACGCCATTCTCCGGCAGTGGGAGTGGCTCAAATTCAGGTATTTCAAAAATGGTTGTATCTTCTAATAGGGATTCATCAGCTACAACACCTGTCTCTGGTGCTCCGGCAATGATCCATTGACGGATATATTCCAATTCTCCATTGGTGAGGAACTCCGTCCCCATTGGCATTAGGCTCCCATACTCAGGATGATCTTCATAAAAATGTTCATAATCATTTGCATTGATCTTTTCCCAGAGAAAACTGGAATAAATACTGGTGATACCATCAGTCCCAACTAATTCTAATCCATCTTCTGCTGCAAAAATATTTGTTGGGACTATATTAATTAATTCTTCATAAGCTACATCTTCGGCTAAAATTAATCCAGATTGTTCAGCAAAATAAAGCCCATGGTCATGACACATAACACACTTCGGTGTCCAGACCGTGTCTTGGATGATATCCCAGGTGGAAGATTGTCCTGATAGAAAATTCAGGAAAATAATCAAAATGAACAAGTATCTCATAGAAGTATGCCCTATTTAAATATGATTAGTATTTGAAATTTTGATTGGTTATTCAGTGTCGATTTTACAAAACATGCACCACTGACAACAAACGATGCGTCTCACCTTGTTAGCTCCAATCGGACCGCTAATATTGGAACAATCAACACTTGGAGAAATGAAAGTTAACTTAAAATCATTACTATCAGGGGAACAAAACAAAGGATTAGTCTTCATCACATTGATTAATAATAATATTTAAATATTTTTTTCATTTATCGGACCACTGCAAATTTCCCAACAAGGGTTTCCATCATTTTATCTGATTCCGCATCAATTTGTTGAATATGGTACAAATAGAGTCCCGGCGCTATTTCCTGGTTGTTCATCGTTCTCATATCCCACCATTCATTTCCACTCGTTACACTTTCATGAGATAGATCTGCTACAAGTTCCCCGAATAATGTGAAAATCTTGATCTTGCATTTGGTCGGTAAATTGGTAAATCGGATTCGTCGCAGAAATTCTGTCTCTTTGAAATTAGATCGCACAATATAGGGATTCGGAACAACATTAACCTTACTTAGGTTTTCGCGTGGTTGGATTCCCGGAAACGCCTGGACAAAATTTCGATCTAAAATGGTAGTCCCTTTTGAATTTTCAATAGAAGCATAACCATCTGGGTTTGCCCATTCATTCGGATTTGAATAATTTGTATCCAGCACCGATTCATATTGCCCATTTCCAATATGAACAAATTTTGAAGTATAGGTTGGCTCTACACCCATATCGTAAGAAACAACTGAATAAGTATATTCCAAACCATCCGTCACATCCTGATCCGTAAACATGTATTGAAAAGTATCTCCATTTACAATTTTCCACTCTGATTCATCCAAACGAATCATTTCCATTCCAGTATCCTCTCCGAGACTGAACCAGGGGAAATATGGATCTTCACCGCTGATGCTATGATTCCGTCTATTTTCCTTTTCACAATCATAGGAATTGGAATAAACACAATGAAGCGAGTCGCTTTCTGCCGATAGATCAAATTGCCTATAGGGTCGCCAGCCGGCAAACAATCCATCCGTATCATAAATACGACCTGATGCGTCTCCCCAGTTTTTTCCACCATCAATACTTTTGTAAATCTTATATCCTTCAAAATCTGAATAACCAGTGAGAACATCAACAGAGCGTTCTGATACATCATTCCAATAGATCTTGACAGCACCAGTGTCTGTTTCCACATAAACATTAGGGCGTGTTGGCGGAGTAAACCCTTGGTACCGTGAATTATACATGACTTGAGCAAAACGGGCATTGTTGATCAAATCTTCTTCATTTTGTCCAAATATAATACAGAATGAAAAAGGGACTTCCCGTCCAACGGGAAGATCAAAAGGTCCACAACTCATGAAAATAGAACAATCCAATCCCGGGGGCTCTCGTTGAAAAGCAGTTTCATCGTACAGGCCTTCTAGAGAATCAAAATGCGGATTTAGTTCCGATCCCAGATCAGAGCCTGGATTTTTCGTGTGAAAATGCCATGCATTCTCATTCTCACTTAAATTGGTGGTATCACCAGCCATAATCTTATACATGATCTCTTCCTTGTTCCGAGCTTGGGGACAACCGGGAGCACCGGTATAGCAACTGCTGGTATTACTTTCCATATTCACTACACCCGGGCGACTGTACCAATCAAACCAATGCCAATCTGTCATTTTCAGCGGTTCTCCGGGGAATATGTCAACAGTGCCGTCTTGGTCCAAGTCCACCGGATCGGTCGCTCTGGGTGAGTCTAATAATTGGGTAGCCACAAGTCCAAAATCCGTCCCGGGAGCGGGATCACCATTCATGGCATAACCACGAGCTTGACCACTGATACCGTCAAAATCTCCCACCATGGCCATAGAGATTAACATTCGTTCATTATTACGTTCGAATATTTCCCAATAGTATTTCATGAAATCGTCATCATTTGTGTGGAGTCCGGAACTAAAACCATTTATATCTCCCACCAAAACATCTGAATCAAAATAAAAACCGAGAAAGGTACCTTGATAATTAAATCCTTTGCCTTGGTTGAGTTTGGTACCATCAGGCATAATCATTCCTTCCCCACATTTTTGTTCACCGTTTTCATCCAAAACAGGATTCCCGAATTCATCTTCAGCGCACCAATCTCCACTTTCATTTCGGACATTAACTGTCACAAATAAAATATCTTCTGCATAAGACACACCGTAAGAATGAGCTTCTGCCATCACGCGTAACCCCATAGGATAAGCTGTTTGCTCGTATTCATTATTTGTATCCACCATATTACCTCGGTGTGCCCAGCGATCATCAAATTCCATATATACTTCCATATCCGAAATGAATCGCCCTTCAACTCTTTCCCAGCAATCAGGATCTTTTCTGGATTGTGAACATCCAGGAAGAGTAGTGTTGTAATCTTCTGCCCACCATCCAGGCCAGAATGACTCATTTCGTCCTAAATTTTCATTATATCTAATCGGCCAAGTATCAGAAAATGCACTATGTGCCAAAAGGGGATATGTGTCACTCAGATCGGTGACATAGGTATCACCAAATATGTCCCCATTAAGAACCTCCGTATTGTGAGTATTTACCCGGGCCATTGTAGATGCATGCCACTCGCCATTTGGTGAACTCTCCTGTCGAGAAATCCACGATTCTGCAACATTATATCCATAATACATGTACTCATCATCATCTGTCCACTCTTCCAGGTCTGGACCATAATTATAAAAATCAAATTGATCTTCTCGCTGAATTAATTTTGGGCGTAAAGCCCAAGGATATATGAATCCAATCTGCGCGGTGGATGTATTTGGATCCAATTGACCAAAAGTAGATACTGCAATTTTTTTTAATTCATGATCGACGGCATATTGATATGGTCCATTGAATAATTCTTTAGATATTTTTTGTGAAATACTGTCAGGATACCAGCGTCCAAAATCCCGGTCTGCATCAAAAATAATGCCCACATAATTCGTGTCTCCTTCAAAAAACCAATTGTCATAGGCATCTCCAGACTCCCAAATACCATAAATGGGAATTCCGTCAGAATCCACAATATTTTCCACATGTTCCCAGTTGAATTCGAAGGAATTTTTATGTCCCGGAACCCCAGCAAGAAATGCAACCGAAGGCAAATAAGAATAACCATTCCATATTCCCATGGGATGTTCATCCCAGTTAATCATATTACCATAATTAGAAATGGCCGTTTGGGCTTTTCCTTGGAGCAAGTAGCCAATAGCTCGGTCGTTCATGGGGTTGGTTGGGAAAGGATTATCACCGATCTTCCCGGCTGTCGAATACTGGAATACATCGGGGTGAATTGAATTTTTCTCTTTAATCTCTTCAGCGAAAAGAAGAGAGATGACAAATATGATAGCTAAAATCCGAAGATAAGAAATCATTGCAGGAATCAATTTAAAATGTCTCGAACAGTATCCAAACTAATGTTCCCACCACAAATGACTACACCTACGCGCTTTCCTATTAAATTGTTTTTCTTTTTTAATAATGTTGCTACAGCTGTTCCAGCCGCACCTTCTATTAACTGGTGTTCTTTATCCATATAAGTGATCATTGCATCCTTGATCTCTTCTTCTGTGACTAGTACAGTTTCATCGATCATATCGCAACAGATTGGGAAAGTGATTGAATTTCCTTCTACACCGCCAGCAGTCCCATCTGATAATGTTGGTTTGGACGATAATTCCAAAACTTTACCTGCTTTTATGGAATGGATCATTACTGCAGAATTCTCTGGTGAACACCCAATCACGTGAATTTGGGGCCAGATTGATTTTAAAAAGCCTGCAGTCCCACCAATAAGACCACCGCCGCCTACAGATATAATGACTGCATCCAGACCATCACATTGGGACTCAATCTCCACTCCGATTGTTCCTTGTCCAGCCATGACATATGGATCATTATAAGGTGATACATAAGTCTCGCCTGTTGAAATAGAAATTTCCTGCGCCTTTGCTTCCGCTTTAATACAATCATTCCCGTGAACTTCTATTTTGGCACCAAATTGTTTCATATTCTCTAGCTTCGCTGGCGATGCATCATCTGGGACATAGATTGTACAATCAATTCCTGCTTGTCCAGCGGCATAAGCTACTGCAGCACCATGGTTGCCTGTGGATGCAGAAACAACACCTTTCTGTTTTTCATGATCTTCCAAAGAAAGAAGTTTATTAATAGCTCCACGAGCCTTGAAAGATCCCGTGACCTGGATGCTCTCCAGTTTGAATCGAACATCTGCTCCAGTCAGATCTGAAAATGCTTTCGAATGAACAAATGGTGTTTTTCGAATAAAAGGTTGTATTTGGATTGCTGCAGATTGAATGGATTTAGGGAATGTCATTTTCAAATCTTACTATCTGTCTTACAATAATTAAAAGTTAATTATCTATACATTATGTTAGTTTTACCAAAACACATTCTAATAAATTTTAAAAAGAATATTCCAAATTGGCCCGGGCAATCACTGTGTTTTTCTTAAAGCCACCCGTTTTCTTGGATCTGTATTCACCATGGATTTTCACACTAAATTGATCAAATATTTTCCATTTTAGTCCACTTTTGAAACCAATCCACGACATATCGACTAAACCAGATCCTTGCGCATAGTTTAAGCCGACTTTTCCTAAGATTCGATTTTTAAAAAAAGGATATTCAGTATCAAAATTAGTGGTTAAAAAGTCCTGGGTTCCCCGTTGGCCGGGGCCAGTACTCAGTTCACTGGAATTGGCTGTGAAGTTGAACGATGTTTTTAACGGTATAGTATACCGTGTGGTCAGGCTAATATTAATCACCTGCGTGGACATAGCAGGATCCACAAAATCATCTGCCCGATCTGAAAACTTATCTTTTTTCGCGACATCCATAAATGTTCCGCTCAGAGAATGACTCCAGATCAGATCAAAGCGATGGTTAATATTCACCATTATATTGTTGGTATGTGTATTCTGGCGATTATCTGTAGATGTTGAGTCTGTTAATGGGATACGTTTATCTATCCCATTATCCCTGTCAATAGACCGATAAGTGAAATTGAGTGTAGGTAGTCCTGGACCAGGTAATGCATTTATACCCAATGACATTGTATTCTGTGATTTTAAATTTTCTACCGTAGTTAGGATGTCATCATCCTGATGTTTATAACCCATAGTTAACATCAATCGATTTTGGAGAAGTTTCAATTTGTCAGAAACAGAAAATTCACGTTTATTTTTCACAAGATATGGGTTGGCCAGAGAATTGTACTGGGGGCCAACCTGTGAATATTCCACCGCAAAGTAATTCCCATAAAAGTTTGTGACAGCTCGACCACGATATGCTAAGGAAGGCATAGACAAAACTGCATCCATGAGATCAACAGTTGCACTGTCTCCAAAGGCGTTAATATCAATTGGAACTAGTGGTGCTAAATTGGGGTTAATGATCAGGATTTTCTCATAATCAGCTGGATCTGGAAAACTAGACAGGTCAAAACTTGAAAGTTTGTTATCTACTGAGTCATCGATCATAGTGTCCAATTGAGCCAAGGTTAAGGGTCCACCCCAAATATTATTATTGGTCATGCTGAATGCCAGTTCACCATCCAATCGGAGCCGTTTATTAAACAATGATATCCCGAGATCTGTCCCAATTACCAAGTTATCTTTTGGGCCATCACCAGCCCAGTTTTTACCCTCAAGATAATGGGCCTTTGTTCCCAACTCACTTATAGTATACACCACTCCGGAATCAAGTCCGGAAACGGATCCAGTAGCATCAGGAGAGTAGACAATTTCCGCATTGTTAAGCTCCTGGGTAACACTGTTTGTATCATCTCGGGCTTTCATAAAATTGAGTCCCCACTGGAATTTTTCTCCACGACCTAAAGCCAATCTACCCGCCATCACATTTTGTTCGAACGTGTACCCGTTTCTGCTTAATGAAAGAAATTTGGTTCCTTCATCATCCGTATCAATACTATATGAATAGGCCTTTTTCAGATCACCTTCGATGGCACGATTAATTTCCCCTTGAACAAAATGGAGGTTAAACCACCTCCATTTAAAATTTGCATTCAACCCCCTGATTCGTTTCCCATTCATTGTAAAGTGGGATAAGCGTGGATTTGAATCACCTACATTAATGGTAGCATAATCTTTTAGGGTAACTTCAAACCCTAATACATTTCGAGGTTGATAAAGTGCTTGCTCCTGGGTGGTGATTTTCACATTGGTTTTAAACTTCATCCATTCATAAGCAGAACCTTTAAAATTCACCATCACTTGACTAATGTTTAGTGTTTGATCATCAATTTGATCCATACTACTACTGGATCTTATACGACCAGAATATTTCAGGGTAGGTTCACGCAAGGTTGTTGTAAATGACCAAGTTTTCGGACCTCCTCCACCAATGAAAATTTGAATCTGGTGAAGACCGGGATCTAATTGATCCAAAAGACACGTCACCATATCTTCATCCATATAAGCTAAGTCTGAAATGTCTTCACCATCCAACAAAAGTTGAATATTATTCGGGTTAATGCCTTTCATTCCAAAGGTTGATATTGCAATTAAAACATCATGGCCGGAGATCTCTGAGTTAGGTTCAGGGCTCATGATCAATACATCGGACTGAGATAAAAGAATGCTCGAAAATAAGGCCAGACAAATAATATATTTTTTCATTATCGTTATTTTTCTATTGGAATCGAATAATGATTTCTTTGATGTTGCCATCTTCATCTTCAACTTCGAAACGTAATTCTTGTGTTGGTATTTCAACATCCGCATCTTCAAATCCTGCCAGGTCATCGGTGGTTGTTTCGTGAACTTCCAGTGAACCTTCTGGTGTTGAAACAGCTGTTTCCCCATTTTCAACTTCTATGGATTCTCCAGTGATAGTATTTGTCACCTCTATCAATCCTTCTAGCAATGTAAATGAATCTCCTATCCCAGGTTGAGAGTCGATGGTTAGTTCTGTGCCTTTTACCGAAGCAACGGATGTAGGCGTGGCAATTCTGAATTCATTTCCTTTTTGTGGAGATATACTTGCAGCAATTTTTCCATATTTAATATCCAATGATTTATTGATTTGGGTGCCTGATCTTTTCCCAGATACGGTCAAATCAGAATTGCCAAGCATTTTCACAACTGATTTATCGTCAAGATACATGATTGCTACAAATCCATTTTTTCCAGTTAATATTTTATCTTTATCTTTAAGTGGGGTTCCCGGTTTTAAGGGTTGTTTAACAGAATTGGCTTCCTCTATAACAAAAACCTTTCCATTTACTTTAATCGCAAGAGCAATCTTGGATGAAGCTGATGAAATCGAACATAAAGATAAACAAAGAATAAGAATTCGTTTCATTCTGAAACCTCCACAGAAATGATTTCCATAGGACGATAGGTTTCATTTCCATCTTCGTCTTCTGTTGGAATACCCATAGACAACAAAGCCTGAGCCACAGAAACATCAATAGTCTCACCGTTCAAGGTAATGTTTCCATTGGCAACCATACCCGCTGCTTTTCCACCAGCCCCAAAGATTCGGTCTGCTAAATCGTCACCAATTAAAGACCGCAGAACTATGCCTGCTGGAGTGGTATCCTCCGCTCCGGTATCATCGCTTTCTGAAGATGTAAAATCTTTTACCTTAAAAGACATTATATCGCTTAAAAGCTGCTCCGTACCAGAAGTGGTTGTTAAATCTTTACGAACCTGCCAGACATAGACCTTTCCAGGCTCCAGGTCTCCTCCATCTGTAGGATATTGGAATGTGGTTATGCCAAACCCCACCGGTTCAAAACCCAGGGATTGATCCAAGGGTAGCCTGGTTACTGACTCTATCGCCTGATCAATGGATGAATGTTCCTGTGATTTAAATTCAGCCACACGGATAAAATATTCACATCCGCTCTCTCCTGTCATCGGATCAATATAATAACATGGGTCGGATTCCCACTGTAAAACGGGATAAGAAGTGTACACTTCGTTAATGGTTGTATCAGATAAAATACCCCCAGGCGAAACTAGTTGAAGTGTTGCAGGATTAGAAATATTTAAAACATCTTCCTTGACGATTTGCTCACCATTCTCAGAAGTTGCTACAACCCGAAACGTATAAACTCCATCAGGTAATTGCCCAGTTTGGATAATGGCACTAAACATTTGCTCAGCCTGCTCCATATCAAGTTGTTCAGTTATATCAAGGTGGAGTGCAACTGGATTGCCCTGGTTATCAAAAACCTGATCGGTTGTCAAATTCAAATCCATATTAGATAAATGAATCGGAGCAGAGAGAATAAGAGGTTGGGTTGTTTCAACTTTAACTAATGTTTCATGATCAACACCCAAGGCATCTGAATCAATGATTATTTCAAATTCAATATACACACCAATTGAATCCGGAGCACCGGATTCTCGACTCAATTCAGATAAAAAAATGGGCATATTCGATTCACCTGTATTAATGTCTACCATACTTAAATAATAGGTGACATAAGGTGTCCAATGCACATCAAATTCGATTTGGGGAAACGCAAATGACACCCAGCTAAGGAAAATACATACTTGTTTAGAGATTCTTGATTTTTGCATTTTAGTTTTCTCTATGATGGTTTTTCTGAATTTGTTGACGGATTAATGAAGTGGAACCTACTACCAGTGATGTTAAAAACCTGTAAAGGATATTTTCTATAAATATTCGTAAAAAAATAGGCCACTCGCCGGTTGACGGATGGCCCTTTATCCAATTTCATAGGAAGACTATAAAGGTTTTACTTGTTTCGCAAGTGGTCCTTTTTCTCCTTCTCCAACTTCAAATTCAACTTTTTGATTTTCAGCAAGGGTCTTAAAACCATCCATCAAAATTTTGTTCATATGAACAAAAAGATCTTTTTGACCTTCACATTCAATAAAACCATAGCCTTTAGAATTATTGAACCATTTAACGGTTCCTTGTTTTATTTCTGGCATTTTGTTTCCTTTTTCTTTTTAAACATATCGTAAGCCCTTTGTTACAGAGCATAGTGGGCGATGAGAGATTCGAACTCCCGACACCTGCGGTGTAAACGCAGTGCTCTAACCAACTGAGCTAATCGCCCTTGCTTTTAGCTTATAAAATTAAATATTACTATTTGGGTGTATTAGATTTTTTTCCGGTTTTTAAAACACCTGCTAAAGCCACTATAAGCACATCATTAATCTCTTTTGCAAAGTGAAATTTTAAATCTTTTGCCACGTGTTTAGGGACATCTTCAAGATCTTTTCGGTTATGATCTGGCAAGATCACTTCTTTAATCCCTGCACGGTGAGCTGCAGTAACTTTCTCCTTTACACCTCCAATGGGAAGTACATTTCCACGTAAGGTGATCTCACCTGTCATGGCTACTTTTTCCTTTACCGGAATTCCAGACAAAAGTGAAACAAGAGATGTAACCATACTCACACCAGCAGATGGCCCATCTTTCGGGATGGCTCCAGCTGGGACATGAATATGAATATCCGTATTTTCATTGAAATCCGGATCAAGTCCGAATTCTTCAGCATGGGAACGAACAAAAGTTAGTCCTGCAGTGGCAGATTCCTTCATCACATCACCGAGTTGCCCTGTAAGTGTCAATCGTCCTTTCCCTTTCATTTTAGTTGATTCTATAAAAAGGATATCTCCACCAGCAGCTGTCCATGCCAATCCCGTAACCACACCCGGTTTGGTGGCGCGCTCTGCTAGTTCGGAATGAAATCGGGGCGCACCAAGATATTCACCTACTTTTGCTTTGGTAATCTTTGTCTTTTTTGTTTCTTCTTCCACTAATTCTCTGGCTACTTTTCGCAAAACATTTGCAATTTCACGCTCCAGATTTCGAACACCTGCTTCACGAGTATATGAGCGGATCAATTCTTTTACAGATCCAGCATCAAAAGTGACTTGTTCTTTCGTGAGACCATTTTCTTTAACTTGTTTTGGAAGAATATGCCGTTTGGCAATCTGAGCTTTTTCATCTTCAATATAACCGGTAAACTCAAGAATTTCCATTCTATCTCGAAGAGCAGGTGGTATGGCATCCTGATAGTTTGCAGTGGAAATAAACATGACATTGCTCAGGTCAAAGTCTACCTCCAAATAGTGATCACTGAAGGAGTGATTCTGTTCAGGGTCCAACACTTCCAATAACGCAGAAGATGGATCTCCCCGAAAATCTGCTCCAAGTTTATCAATTTCATCCAACATGAAAACCGGATTATTTGTCCCAGCTTTTTTGATGCTTTGAATGATTCGTCCAGGTAAAGCACCAATATAGGTTCTGCGGTGACCTCGGATTTCGGCTTCATCCCTAACACCACCAAGAGATAATCGCACAAATTTTCGACCCATTGCTCGTGCGATTGATTTACCTAGAGATGTTTTTCCCACACCAGGAGGCCCACCAAAACAAAGGATGGGGCCTCTAACTCTACCGTCTGGGTCTTTTTTTTGTTTCAAATTCCGAACCGCCAAATACTCGATAATCCGCTCTTTAACTTTGTCCAATCCATAATGATCGTCATCTAATATTTTCATAGCTTCTTTCAAATCGATCCTATCATCGGTGGATTCGCTCCATGGTAAATCAGATAACCATTCGATATAGGTCCTAGAGACGTTATATTCAGGAGATTGGGTCGGAATTCTCGATAAACGATCTAATTCCTTCATGGCCACTTTTTCTGCATCTTCCGGGAGTTTGGCTGCTTTCAATTTGTCTTCTAATTCCTTGGTCTCAACGGACCCTTCATCTTCGCCTAATTCTTTTTTAATTGCTTTCATTTGCTCACGCAAATAATACTCTCGCTGGGTTTTAGTGATCTCATCATGGACCTCTGATTGTATCTCTTCACCCAATTTGATTCGCTGAATTTCCCGGGAGATTAAATTCAGCGCTTTTTCAATCCGTTTTTTCACATTGAGTTCTTCTAAAATTTCCTGCTTTTCCTGGTTTGATATCGTGATTACAGAAATAGCACGATCTGTCAGGCGATTGGGTTTTTGAATATTTTTCAACATCCCAGAATGCTCTTCAGTAAGATTGGGTGCCACTTTCATCAATTCGTCAAATGCCTGTCTCAAATTTGCTGCCAACGCATCCACTTCCAAGCCATCTGTTATTGGTTCGTCCTCCATGGATTCAACAGCGGCAGAAAAATATGGTTCTTGATTCGTGTAGTCCAATATTTTTACTCTTGAAATACCTTGAACAATAGCAGATTTACTATTATCCGGCATATCAAACACTTTCAATACTTGGGCAAGGGTGCCGTATGCGTAAAGGTCTGAAGATTTGGGATCCTCAATAGACCCATCTTCCTGCGCTACCACCACGATATATCGTTTTTTTGGATCCAAGCCGTTAATGAGTTTTAAACTTCTTTCCCTACCGATATAAATTGGGATTACTTGCTGGGGAAACAATACCGTATTACGCAATGGCATCACGGGATATTCGTCCGCACCCTTTATATCAAAATTTTCGATTTGTTTATCTGTTAATTTTTCGTTCATGGTTGTCCTTTAGATAAAAATTCTTTTCCTTTAAATTACAAGTATCATGCCATTTTTGTTCCCCTGATGTTTCGACGGCATAAATCTATATAGTCTGTTGATATGGCGCACTATAATAATGACTCAATACTTCGAATAAATATTTCAAAATTTACTTTGTGAGAATCCATTGTGGATTTTGGACCGGTTCCTTTAAAATAATATAGTCCGTCAGGTGTTGCCACAATGGCTGCCAATAGCGCATAATTAGGCATTTCTGTCTTTGTCCCGCCTATACCCATGGACGATTTTAAATATGTTCCTTCGACGTATGAAAAGGTTACATCCATATCCTTTATTTGGCTATTTGATCGTATCGCAGATTCAGAAACTGAGTTTTCAGTCTCGCTCTTAAATTGGCCATACCACCGATTAAGGTTAGCATCTATACTACCACCTATACCTGAAAAAATAACTAACTCTCCATCACCATCATTTCCAGGAAGCCTAAATTGGGCAATCCGCATTGAACTGGATGGTTGCTCTTTTTTCCAATCTTTTGGCACTTTTGCCTGAAGTCGGCCAATTTGTATGTAATCAGGCATTAATTTAACTTCTGTTTCTCCAGGATTCGTAACTTGAACCACAGGTTCGGGATTTTGAGTAACTTGGGAGCCAATCTCATTTGTACCTTTGGACTCCTGTCCCACGATATAAAAACTCAATACAGTTCCAATTATTACTGTAAAAGATATAATGATTATTTTTGGTCTCATTTTATCTTCATCGCAATTCTAGCTTGTTCGTCTGCATGGTAGGAACTTCGCACTAAAGGACCTGACTCTACCACGTCAAAGCCTAAATCCAATCCAATTTGTTTATAATCTTTAAATTCCTGTTCTTTAACATATCTAACTACAGGTAAATGTTTTTTTGATGGTTGCAAATATTGTCCAATTGTAAATATTGTTACACCGGTGTCTAAAATTTGGTTCATTGTTTTTACCACTTCATCAAAAGACTCACCCAATCCAACCATCATACCCGTTTTTGTCCGAAGTCCCTTTTTCGCCGATAATCGTAAAACATCCAAACTTCGATGCCATACTGCCTGGCTCCGAACCTGCTTGCTGATGCGCTCAATACACTCCACATTATGACCAAATATCTCTGGCCCCTCATTA
>Ga0257122_1001026_pt1 | contig 21150 bp, 19 predicted proteins | sample SI106_120metaG_FD_190146 | JGI IMG/M metagenome (GOLD analysis project Ga0257122, IMG submission 190146) | Marine microbial communities from Saanich Inlet, British Columbia, Canada - SI106_120 | ecosystem: Environmental > Aquatic > Marine > Inlet | place: Canada: British Columbia | collected... | reverse complement strand
GGGCGATCAAGGCAAAGAAAAATATCGATTCAATGATGGATCAACAAGAGGCGGTCGGATAATAATGGTTTACGAGGCTCTCACAAAATCCGCCTCGGTGACTCCAGTCGCTACCCGTGGCAATGCAGTATGCTGAACCAGATGAGTGACAAGTTTGGCTCTTGTCTTGTGTAGCCCTATCTTATTAAAAATGGACCCGACGAAAGAGAACGGAATGGGCGATTTGTCTTCCGAGTGGAGCATTCGCAAGATCGGAGGGTGAAATGCGTGATACATCTGATGTGCATTGAATCCAAGCGAGCGAAATTTTGTTACAAAACGCGGCATGCTAGTAAGCAGAATGTCCTGCCCTTCGAACACTCTGTGATCGTGGTAGGGCGCACTGCACCAGCCAACGACCAACTTGATGGAACCGCAAACCTGTCGAAGGTGCCTACAGAACGCGGGCGTGCATAGAACGTAATCGGGCACAAATAATACATCGGGCCGAAAATGCCGGGTTTGAGCAATAACAACCTCGCGCACCCAATCTTTGTCGCTGATGTTGATGCTATGCTCTTTCGCCCAAGCCTTCTGCATAACTTCAGCGTTGCTTATCGGTTCCCACGCCTCGTATCCCAGCCCAGCCAGTGCCTGAGAAAAGAAGTCCGCCCATCCGAAGGCGTCGTCCATTACCCGTCGATATTGCTTCTCGAAAGGCTGCTTTTCGAGGTTCGGGTTGGCGTCGTAGACGGTCCGCAAATAGTTGGGATAGCTGGACGCTATGCGCATTAGCCGCATGTCAGCAGCTTATCTCATAGTGAGGGCATTCACCAGCCGCAAGGCACACTGGAAGCCTGGAACCTATCGATGATTCCTACTATCCGTGGAATCGATAACCTGCGGTCGCAGACGGTACCAGGTTCCCCCCAAAAAGAGGCCGATATCCGACGGATGTTTGCTCAGAGCGCACGCAGCTTGTCCGCCGCCAGAGACATGCGACTTCCAAGGGACATGAATAGCGGCAGACCATTCTCCCTACGTCCAGGCCCGGCGTATCCTTGAAAACTCGTCAAGGATCTCGAAAATGCCCGAAGCAAAGTCGTCCACTGTCCATTCTGAAGCTCGCTGTCTGCCATTTCGAACCAATGACGCACAGAACTCGTCATCCTCCACAACTCGTTTGATACCAGCCGCCACTTCCTCGACATCCAAGGGGTCCACTAGCAGAGCCGCGCCTGCGAGTTGTTCCTCAGACCCGGGAACAGCCGAAGCGACCACCGGACATCCCAGGGCAAAGGCCTCCAAGGGCGGTAGATTCTCTGGCCCGAACAGCGTCAAATAAATGAGTGCCCGTGCGTTTCGATAAAGCGCAACGAGGGTTTCGCGGTCTACAAAATCGAGAAAGAAGACCTGTGTTGAAAGCCCCAATCGGTTGACCTCCTCCCGAACGTACCGCCCATTTCCCTTGTCAGAACCGCAAAAAACGACTGGTACAGTCAGATTGTCGCGCTCAGCTAGAAGCTTGATGGCATCAAGTAACAAAACGTGGTTCTTGTGGGGCCAAAACTGCGCAGGGTAAAGCAAATAGTCTCGAGGTAGAGCGAGCGACTTCGGAAGCGCTTGCGTCAATTCTGGCTCCGCTTCTAGAGCAAACGCTGGCGTTGGGTGGGCCAATCGGCGTATTCGAGAGCTGTCTATCCCATAAAATCGCTCCAGTTCTGTTTTTCCGCGATCATTTCCAACAACGACATAGGTTGCGCGCCTGAGCAATTCAGTAAGAACCTGTTCTCTGTGTCTCCAAGTACCGTTCGAGCTAACTTCCGGAAAAAATGGTTGCAAACGGTGTTGGAGATCCCAAACGATAGAAAGATATGGAACCTCTTTGGTCAGACAGAGCTCCGGCCAAAGGTTAATAACAAAGTCGACGCCCGCGGCTCGAATCCGCTCGTCGGCGAACACCTCTTGACCATTTCCGGCTACGACTCCATTTGCGAAAGGCCGGATTCGCTCCCTAGCCCGATTGGCCCGCTGGCGCAGTCGGGTCAATCTCTTGCGATGCAGCGAATGATACGGCAGAGAACTGCTAGAGACAAAGTCAGGTGCCTTCTCTTCTAACCCAAATGCTATGAATCGGTGTTCCTGACGCGTTTCGCTTCGCTTCAGGATCGCATGGTACAGGTCAGTCGAAAACGTATAACCTCCACCCGCTTCGGCACTGATTCCACGTACGGCCAGACCTACATTCACGCTTCCTCCACACAACGTATTCGGCGGCGCGCGCCTACGTTCGACGGGCAACACCTACCACGTGCCAAGTTCTCTCATCTATTTGTGCATCCTTCGAGAAACCAGAGAAGAACTGAAGCAATTCGAGACCACTCTCCGAAATCAACTCTTCCATTTCGCCGAGCATGAAAAAACGGTTTGTTTGAGTTTCATCCAAACGCTGATAATTTCCGTCGTTGCCTAGCTCGATGAGCGTGTAGCGAACCTCGGCTAGGTGACGCGCTACGTCTAGAGTCGTATTCGATATCCGTAGAATTCTGCTTGCCTCGGCATCGACCCATCTCACACGCAGGGGCTCGTAGAAACGGAGCATCGCAGGGGCATGCCAGAATTCAAAAACAAGAATTCCCTCGGAGCGGAGATACTGTGAAATACGAGAAAACGCAGCGCGAACTCCTTCGTTCGTCCGCACGTAGCCGATCGAATCAAAAAGACAACTGCCCGCGTCAAATTGTTCGCCTGCCAAGTCGAAGGTCCGCATGTCCCCTACATGGAATTGAGCCGGGGGACATTTCTTGCGTGCGATCTTCACCATCGATTGCGAGTGGTCAATTCCCGTAACCTGTAGGCCTCGATGGGCGAAATACTTGGCGTGCTCTCCCGTTCCACAAGCGACATCTAGAATTGACGTCACCGACCGTGTTGAGAAACGCCCGAGACACCAACAAACAAATTCTACCTCCGCCTCATAGGCCTTGTCAGAGTAGAAAAGGTCATAGAGTTCTGCAAACCGACCGCGGTACGACTCCATCGTCACCACTACCTCAGGAAGGAACGAATCTGGTCGGCTATGTATTGAATCTGCTCATCGTCCAACTGGCAGCTCGACGGTAGGTAGAGTCCAGTCTTCCAAATACGGTCCGCTACCGGAGTGGGGGCGCTCCGAGCGCCTTTCTGTCGCTGCAGAAACGGCTGCTGGCTCATCGGACAGAAAAATGTGCGGGTATCGATTCCGGCTGATTCGCGAAGCTTCCTCTGCAATTCGTCTCGTGTAATGCCAAACCACGGAAGTACTTCTAGGGCATACATCCAATACACGTTCTTGGCCCACGGCAACTCCACAGGAAGGCGAAGTCCTGGAACATCAGCTAGCGCAGCGCTGTATGTCCGAGCCACCCGACGCTTCTCCTTGAGAATCCGTTCAAACCGATCCAATTGGGCCAAACCCATCGCGGCCTGGTAGCCTGTCATTCGATAGTTGTATCCGGCCTCTTCGTGTCGAAATCGCGGAGTGGTGAATGCCAAATTGCGCAGAGATCTCAATCTATCGGCCATCTTATCATCGTTAGTGACGATGGCCCCCCCTTCACCGGTGGTGATCAACTTGTTGGCGTAAAAACTATAGCATCCCATCAATCCAAAAGAACCAACGCTTCGCCCCCTACAGGTAGCGCCATGAGCTTCGGCACAGTCCTCAACGATCACCAAGTTGTTCGCATCGGCTATGGTTAGTAAGCGGTCCATATCCACGGGATGCCCAAAAAGATGGACAGGAATAATCGCCCGCGTGCGCGGGGTTACCATGCCATCGATCAATTCTAAATCAAGGTTCCAAGTTTCGTCTTCGGAATCTACAGGCACAGCGACGGCCCCATGATGATAAGCAGCCAGTGCTGTCGCGATATTGGTCGACGCGCTGACAAGGATCTCGTCTCCGCGCTGTATACCCAAAGCCGCAATTGCCAGGTGCAAAGCGGTCGTTCCGCTCGTCACTGCAATTGCATGCTTACATTCGCTAAGCTCGGCAAATCGTCGTTCGAAGTCTGGCAAAGCCGAACCGAAGGAACCGCTGATTTCGCCACGCCGTAGCGCTCCGACTACGGAGTCGATCTCTTCCTCACCGATCCATGGCTCGCATACGGGTATCACTTAGACCTCGGCAACGAGAATCTTGTCTCGGTCAGTTCCCAGAAAAGGTCCCTGTTTGACGCTGATGCACTGCATGTCCTCAACCACCCGAATGCATGCACTCCATGAATCAACACGATTGCATCGCCAGCAGTCATCATGACCTCACGCAGTAATTCTCCCCCATCGGTAAAGAGTCGCACCGCGACCTTGCCTCTCTGCACCACAAACATCTGCTGCAAATCACTAATTTCCCTAGTGAATGGCTGGTGATAGTGGCTAGGCTCAACGTAACCGGCTTTGTGGGAAAGAAGGCCGAACTGAAATGAAGACTCAGCAGGCGAAAAAAACGTGGTGTGCTCCACGGTCGTATCCGCCCATATTATCTCGGCGAAGCGAGTACCTTCGTGTTCGATAACTTCAACAGACATCATGTTCCCTTTCCCCTGCGGGACACCATTCACGGACAAGTCTAAAATATTAATGGTAAATTCGCATCGTTGGCCGCCAAAGTCAACAGAAGTGTTCGGTCGTCCAAGAGCGAGATCACGCCTTTGGTCGCACCGCCAGTTGATCCAAGGGAACGTCCAGAACTACCGTCGCGAAGGCCTGTGCGCAGTCGACTCTCGGCAGACGGAGCATCAAATCACAACAGACGAACGTAGCACATCCACGTGTAAGAAGCGGCAGCGGCCAAGAAATCTTGGTGAATGGGCTTGCTAGACAGTTTCAGAAGGGGCGCCGGTGTCTGGAAACGAGCGTGATGCCAGGGAATACCAAAACGTGTATTGTCACACGAGAAAACAGGGGGAAGCTCATGGTAGATCTCAACATTCTTGCGAACGTAGGTACTATCGGCATCGTTTGCGACAACGTCCCCATTTGCCACCGAGTGTCGGCCATGTAACAGCAGTTTTCCCACACGTGTCCTAAGTCCATGCAGAGAAAATAGGGGTCTAGGTGGCATTTGGTGCCCGCAGTCGTTAAGTACCTTTTTTATGGAATAGCAATCGCCGGTTCCCTCCGCATAGTTGTCCTCAAAGACCAAATGCCTAAACCCCATCCAGCGAGCCACTATCAAGCGCTGATACGCATTTTGGTGGTCATCAAAGAACAGAACGGTCTCTTCTCGGTCCAGTTGAGACCAGTTGGTGCGCGCAAAGTCCAGGGTAGAATACTCAGCCCTTGACGAACGGTAGCGAATTCGTTCCAGCACGGGATCAATACAGTAGATATTGGCGTTTGGGCACGCCTGCTCGATGAACCAAGTGCCGAGTCCAAACCAAACCCCACTCTCAATGATTGACTTGGGTTTGAGCTGGCGTAACAAGAACCAAATAAGAAAAAGGTGTGGAGAAGCCATGCCTCCAACATTCTCCTTCATTGGGCGGCGGGAATAGACCTCCGCAAACTCATCAATCGAGTCTCGCATTTGACTGTCGGTCCACGGAACGCTTCCTAGCTTCATCTCGTAGAACTCCATTTCATCCATTCAACATGCGAATCGGGTTCACCGTATCTTAGCATTCTCGCATCTGCCAATGGGAATTGCCCAGACTAGACTAGTCTTGATACTCGACCGGAACCGGTGACTTCGAATCGTAGCAAATCATGGTGTCGAATGCCCACGACCCAGTCCTGATTCTTTTGAGGAGATTCATCGCAAGTGATTGAGGGCCTGTGAAAGCCAAACGGAGCGCCAGAGGAATCGACACGTCAAGGTCTCGCTCCCGGGCGGAAATTACCAATTTCCGCAGATCTTTGATGAAAAGTGCTCGGTTCCACTCCTTCTCTGAAAATCGTGACCGATATTTCGATATCAACTCAGCCCTTTCTCGGTCGAAGGGTTCGCGACCGGTCATGGTTTTGCAGTCGGCGTGCAATAGTTGGGCTCCAATGATTTGGTCGATGAGAACCGGGGAATTGCCTTCCAGGAGACAGCGAACCATAAACTCGGTGTCCATGCCGTAATGAAACGACTCGTCGAAATAGCCGACTTGGTCGAGCAATTCGGTACGCCAGAAGGTCGCATGCTGGCATACCGCTGGAGCGGCAAGCACTGCAAACGCCCGATCGTCGCTCCAACGCTCCAGTGTTTTCCACAGGTGCACCCTCGTACCGTGGATGTCCAGATGATCACCGATGCCAACAGCCCACTTCCGAGAACGGCCTTCAGCGTCACCGTTTGGGAGCGCGGTGGCCGCAGCGCGGAATGCCCCCGGATAATAGAAATCATCGCTGTTGATATATGCGAAGATGTCACCTGTTATCCGCTTCAAGCCCTTGTTAATGGCGTCGGTCTGGCCCCGGTCTGGCTCGCTTACCCAATAGGCCAGGCGGTCCGAGTATTTTTCGATGATACTGACGGTCTCGTCCGTGGAACCAGCATCGATAATAATATATTCGATGTTGGGCCAATCCTGTTCCAGGACAGAGCGGATCGTTCGCTCGATGAAGGGCCCCTGGTTGAATGAGGGCGTAACGATGCTAATCTTCGGTTCTGACATACTATTTTCGGCAGCCATTCAGACGAACAGTGACAATACCTTGCACTCGAATGAGAGGCTAACAATAATTCAATGCGGGTGTTGAGCTGCCGCGCAAGTCAGCCCCCCACCCACTCGAAACCTCCTCGCCCCCCCCCGCGGCGATAAATGCCTGTTATTACCCGCACTTCATGGTCGGCGTTCGCGGTTCATCAGGGATTTGGCTGTGAACAAATCGGTTGTCCATGGTTGGCCCGCATCGAAACTAGAGCCGATGGCAAGCCCTGCGCGAGCTTTACCTGCTTCGAAATAATCGTTATTTTGTCCTCAGAGACGCCGAAGACTGCTTTCCAAATCTGAGATGCCGACACTGCGGCGCTCTTGAGACGTGGGAGTCAAGCGACTTGTTAAATATGCGAGCGACTGCCAGATGAGACCAAGAATAATAGCTAACCAAATTTGGCAACGAACACAGCCCTACCGTCGCGCGATATTAGAGCGCATCCCGGTGGTGGCCTGGGAACGACTCGCTCCTAAGGACGTCCTCTGCTTCAACTACCACCTGGTAAGCGATACCATTCGACCACACAGCCATTTCTTGGTGGGTAAATCGCCCGCAATGTTTGAGCGGGATGTTCTTTGGGCCAAGAAACACCTCGGCTTCATGGATTACCATCAGCTCTACCGCCTGCGGACGGGCTTCAAATCGACACCTGAGAATCGAGCGCTCGTAACGTTCGATGACGGGTTTGCCGAATGCTATACCACGGCCCGCCCCATACTCTTGCGCGAGGGCGCACCTGCCATCTTCTTCGTGACGACAGACTGGATCGATAATGGGTCGATGTTCTACGAAGGCAAGATAGCATTATGCTTGAGTGAGCTCGCCAAGCTAGGTCACGAAACACTGAAAGAGCTCAATTTGCTGCCAACCCTAAAGGCAAGACCTGTTAGAGATGGCGCAAACCCTCTCACCGCTACCGTAAGAAGATCAGCACTCCAGCTGGAACACTCCTCTTCGGAGTTTTGGTCGCTCGTTTCCGTCCTTGTCTCGCTATCAGATCAAGACGAGCCAATCATCGATTGGTTGTGCGACGAGCTTCAGATCGATACACAATCATATTTGCAAAGCGCGAGGCCGTTTTTGACGTCGTCGCAGATACGCCAGTTGCACTCTGACGGCTTTACGATCGGTGCTCACGGACGGGCGCACCGGAACATGAATGGAATGACGCCGCGCGAGCTGGAAGCTGAAATATTGACCGCCGCTACCAGCATTCGTGAAGTCACAGGGCAGGCGTCCGTTCCGTTCGCCTTTCCCTACTACGGTGCCGAAATCGACCGCCGCCTATTGGTGGATATCTCGTCACGCAATCCACGCGTGGGGCTCTTCTTTGACACGGGAGGACTGCGTACGGACCACCCTAATGTGATAAATAGAATCGGGGCCGATTCTCCGGAGGGAGCCTCGGCGCACAAATCCAATCTGCCCTCAATGTTGCGAAGAAATTGGTCATTCCGCACCTCATGGAACCGTTGAAGAAGAAGACGAATGGGCCGACGAATACAGATTGACGAAATTCGGGTGAAGGACCTCGTAGCTTTTGCAGCAGATGCAGCACGCCGAAAACCATCGGAAAGCTTGATACCGATCTCTGCTTCCAGGGCATTCGCCTGGAGTCACAATCCCCAGGCAAAACCGGACGACGTCGGCCTTTTTGTCGCCTACTACGACAGCAAGTGCGTAGGTCATCTCGGCGTAGTTCCTTCACAAGTCAAGCTAGGATCTACAGTTGAAGGCGTTTCGTGGCTATCGATATTCTATGTGGATCCCGAATATCGAAGTCTGGGAATTGGAGCAATGTTGCTACTCAAGGCCGCTGCGATGAAGACCAGCCTTGCTGCCAACGGTGCCGGCGGCGATGCCCACCCAATCTACACCGCGTTGAAGTTTCATCAACTACCCGCTTTGCCCTTTTGCAATTTGGATTTTTCTCGAATCAACGTATTCGCCAGCGTGAGGCGTGGCGTTGACAGAGTAATGCGTGCCTCCAAATTCCGGTCCGACACCTCGGGCGATTTCCCGAACCTGTTTCAAGATGGAATAAAACGAATCGTCTACCCAACTCTCATCCAAACCGTAGGCGGCGATCGGTCATCGCCTAATGCGACGAGGGGCAGCCATGTCCCGGACGGTTACTGGCAAGGCATATTGGACCGCGAGCGCCCATATCGATTCTGCCGCGACGATAGGGTAGTCAACTGGATGTTGGAACAACCTTGGACGACGTGCGTTCCAAACGACCAAAATGCAAGGTTCCACTTCAACGATTACAGACGGCAATTTGACCACCGATTGTACAATATTCACTCAACGACGCAGTCAGACAATGGCGGATTCGTCGTCCTCTGGCTCGCCGATCGAAACGGTCATCGAGATATTCGCGTATTGGATTGGCATCTGACGCCACCAATGGACGTGCGAACGTTGGTTCATTTTGCGCTTATGAAGGCAAAAGAATTCAACGCTGACTCGATATACCTACCATCGTGTTGCGCCCCAATCTTGCAGTCTTCACCCGTAGCAAATGCACTATACCAAAATATGCAACGCCCGTATTTCATCCGGCCATACCCGGCGGGTGGCCTATTTGAAAGTTCGCTGAATAAGCTCGCGCTCGATTATTGCGACGGTGACACACCATTCGCCTAATATTCTTTTCGGGGATCTCGGCACCGCTAAGGGCAGATGGGTAAACCGCCCGTGAGAGGCAGATTCACTCCGTTTATATATTCCGCAGCGTCACTGAACAAATATGCGGCCAGCCGGGCAACATCATTCTCCTGGGCAAGTCGGCGACGAGGGTTGCGTTGCGCTTCCACTAGCCGAGCACGCTTAGATACCGATTGTGTCAGGGGCGTCACAATCAAGCCGGGCGAAACCATATTGGCCGTTGCACCAATGGCCCCCCATTCCACGGCAAGTGCCTTGGTCATCCCCCAAAGTGCGCTCTTGGCGATAGTATAGGCACTCATTCCAGTGGGCGGCGCACCCATTATCGCAGACGTGCCCATTAGGAGAATGCGCCCCCAACCGTTTTCCTTAATCGCAGGATAAATCAACTGCGACAACTCAAGTCCCGATTGAATGTAGACCTTCATAAATCGTTCGAGCACATCCCATTTCAACTCGGCAACGGACGAGTGGTCAATCGGGGGAGTTGCGCTGTGCACCAACCCTACAAATGGGCCCAATTCCCGCTCAGCGTGCTTTACCGCCGACCGGATTGCCGCCGCATCACCCAAATCCAGAGCTAACGGGAACGCAATCCCTCCACCGTCGTGAACCTGGGACGCCACCATCTCGGCTGCCTCTAATCCTCGGCGGTATCCCAGAGCCACCGGATGCCCCATCTTGGCGAGCGCCAGCGCAGTCGCACCGCCAATAGCCCCACTGCCCCCAGTCACGAGGACAGGCCGCTTCCCGCCCTGCTTTGGCACAGGTATCGATTGGGCGTCGGCCCCCGAAACGCTGTCTATCGCAATATTCTCAGCCGCAAGAAGACCGACGGCCGCTTCACCACGCAACACAATGCTGTTGGATTGATTCTGCCCCTTGATATCCAAGACCATCGAAAGTTGTTCTGCCGATGATTGCCGAATCTCGGCGTCAAGCGTCAGGGTATCGCCTGGAAAAAGCGGTAGCAGCCATTGGGTATAGAGAGAGCGTAAGAATGCGTTCTTGCCTGGAAGTTTGTTGCCAATGAGATTCGAGATAAACGTGACCGCAATTACGCCATGCGCTACGCGGTCGCCGAATCCCGCGGCCACTGCGGCGGATTTCGACATATGCAGCGCATTTATGTCGCCGCTAAAATCGACGAATCGGTCAATGAGGTCTTCGGTTATCTGAACTTGCAGGGACTCCGAACGTCCAACACAAAACTCAGAGGAAAAGGATACCTTCTTCATCAGATTTTCTTCTCGCGAAGAACTTCAATAATCAATTCCACCGATAGAAGTTCGGTGGCTTCCTCAGGGTCTATCGACACTCCGAATTCGACCTCAATAGCCATCAGCAGGTTGATGAGATTGAGGGAATCCCACGTTTTCACGGTGTCATGATTGGTTTGCATCGTCACCTGTTCAATCGGGAGACCAAATACCTCTCCGACTATCCGGAAGACGCGCGACTCAAGGTCGCTTCTCGCTGCAGTGATCTCGGTCATCTCAAGATTTCTCCGCATTCGAACGACTGATTACCTCTGGCCAGATCAATGGTTGCTTCGCCAAGTCGAGAGTGAACGTAACCAACTTTTCCGAACTATCATTGGCCCCCACAAAGCCGAGCCGAGGGTAAAGGTCCGCAACCATATGATTTCGTGCCGTTGGCAAATAGATGGCTCGCAGCATGGTCGCTCCGCAGTCCAACGCTTGTTCAGCCAAGAAGGAGATGAAGGCATGCTCAACTTGACGCCCCATCACCCGGCAACTCATCAAGAATGTATCAACTTCCCACATTGTATCATCAAGGCGACGAAGAATACCCACGGCCACAAGCCCCTGGTCGCCAAACCGATCTCGGAGCCGCAACCAGCAAACCCTCGCCCCCTCGGAAAGAGAGAGTCTTCGAATTTCCTCCAAACGGTGTCGGCGTGTGGTTAGGTTGAACTGGTTGGTCTTTTGAACCAGTTGGTGAATTCGCTTGATGGTTCTGGAATCACAACAACCATAGGTCGCACGCATTTCCAAACTGCTCAAGAAATCCTCGACGGCCTCAAACTGCTCTTCATGAGCCTGTCTTGCTTTTTGGTGAACGTACATATCGGCGCGCTGACGATCCTCACTGAGCAAGCGAGGCCTGTCGAACTCCGGAATATTCACAATCGTCTGTAGATACAAATAGGGCTGGGGCGGCAATTCCACCACATGAACCATCGGCAGATTCGCCCTTACTTCTGCCCTTTCTACGGGATTGTCATCGATGAATACCAGTGAGTCTACGCCGATATTTAGCTCTTTGGCGATCTGCTTTAGGCTCTCAAACTTAGGCTTCCAGTTGGCCAATATCGAAGCGAAGTCGTCAGCTCGCAAGAGCATCTCCGGATGCGTTTCCAAGACTTCGTCCACGAGTACTTGGTCATTCTTGCTCGCGATAGCGAGCAAGAAACCTCGCCGACGTAGAGCAAGCAGTGCCCCCTGTATTTGCTTGTAGATATTCCCCGGGTAGTCGTCGCCAATCTGGATTCCCCCGACACCGTCGTCACCGAGAACGCCTGCCCAGAGGGTATTGTCTAGGTCGACAACGATGCACTTCGCAGCGGGCCGCAGAAGCGCAGCGCAGCTCCTCGCCAACCGTCGAGAGAAGGGCGCGAGACATTGCGCAGCTGCGGGAGCTCGCGCCAAATAGCGCAGCTTCGGATCGTCCCAACGCAGCATTCCGCATTCGTTGACGGCAGCGCAATAGTCGAAGATATGGGTATCCGAGAACTCTGCGAGTTCGCTGGCCAGCCTGAGATTGGCTTCCACAACCAAGAAAGCCAGAGCATCAACGTCGTTTGCGGCAAAAATATCAGGGGAAATTCGGTCGGCCAGACACAGGTTCGAAATCAAAATCGGAGCGTCGCAGCCTTTTCGCACAAGCTTAGCTAAGGCGACAAGTCTAGCAGTGAGCGCCTCCAGCCTTTTCGACACGTCCGCGCGGCTCGCACTAAGGCTGTCAATTTCGAGCATTGGATCCACGTCTTCCAGCCTCATTGCGATCCAAACAATCTGAGGAGGGCTAACGTTGAATTCTGATTCGGCGTCGAGGACGACCTGTTCGAATTGAGAGAACGGGCCAAACCAGGGCTCCACCGGATGGCCGATCTTCGAGCTCTCGACGGAAATATACGGCGCCATGAAGTCCGCAGTGAACGAAGCCAAGACGGCAAGTCGGTCGAGACCTTCAGCCGATTCGCCCCGTTTCTCTCGCAATTCGTTTGCCCGCTTCATGTAGTCGGCGGGCGTTTGGTAGTCTCTTTCGGCGTGCAATTCGCTCTCTTACCGTGCGTTAGATTCACCCAAGAATGGCACGAGCCACCAGACTTAGCAAATGCAGATTACGCAATGAGTGCGAATGGTTGTGCCCCTATTGCACCCTGAACATCCACGCGAGTCGAGACATGATTAAGCGAAAACCAACTCGGTGTTTTGTCGACCTAAATCTGAGCCGATATCCAATGGGCCCGTCCGAATTACCGCTTGCCGGTTAGGCGCCAATAAAGGTCACGGCGCAGCCACCACGGCCGATTGCGAACGGCTTCAAGCAACCGCGGGTAGAGCCCAATTGACAGGCGCCAAAGCTCCCGCTTGAGGCGAAAGCTGCCCTCGGCCAAGAGTGCATCGACATCAGCATTATCTCGTCCTTCGATGGAAACTTCTCCGCTACGCAAGTCGTCCATCATCGCCACAGCTTCCGGCGGATGGCTGCCAACGAAATGCTGCAACCAACTGGGGTGCCAATGCACGAGATGAATCTGAAAGGGTCGCTGCAAGTCAAAATAGCAACGCTCCGCCCATTCACTGGCTGACTTCATCTTAGATGGAGCTCCACGATCGACATGGGACTCCGTGGCACGGCCTTCCGCCAATGAACGATAATAGCCGGTTTTCTGGGTGACCTGCTGGGGAAAGACCAGTGAATAATGGTAAAGGAAGACTCCCTCCGCCTCCATTTCTCTGGCACTTATCGGATTCTGAACTGTGAGATCACTACCGCTAGCATCCACAACAACAGGCGGTCTATGCGAAATATATTCGTAGCCCGGCCCAAAGCGAAAAAGGCGCCGAAAGCCGGACGCTTTTTCCGATAGAACGCAAGCCTCGTAACAAATATCGCCCCAGAACGTAAGCACCGGAAAATTCATGGAGGTGACATCGGAATTACTCTGTAGATAGGACAAGAGCCGCTCGACGGCGTCGGGGCGATAGAACTCGTCAATATCTATCTGCCAGAGCCAATCCCCCGTCGCACGATCAGCATACGCTCGACTCTGTTCGTCTTTTTCCGCCCAAAATCCTTCATTGGTAACGATCTCCAATTTATTTTCCGAATCTTCCTCTTCTTTGAACCGCCGTAAAACCTCTAGAGTGCCGTCTATGGAATGACCATCCTCGGTGCACCACTTGGCAGCGTGCTTCGACCCTCCTTCAACAACGATGATCTGGTGGGCAAAAGGATAAATTGAACGCAGACAATAGCGAGTAAAAGGTTCGCCATTGAGAACAATAATGCCCACGCTAATACGAGGGCGTTTGCTCTGATCCATCATTTCCGCCTCACCGGCCTGCCAACAATTGCAGGTAGAGTCTCTCGAAGGATTCGGCCTGCTGGTCCAGCGTGAAGCTGTTCAGGGCCTTCTTGCGCGCCTGTTTTCCTAAACCCGCCGTGCGCTCCGGATCCTCCAAGGACCAAATCACGCCCCGGGCCAAATCGTCTGCTACGAAAGGTTCCGCCAGATAGCCGTCAACCTTGTGCTCTATTCGGTCCTTCACGCCGTTGGCATTGAAACCAACACAAGAGGTGCCGCAGGCCATAGCTTCGGCAACCGTCTGCGGCCCGACGTCTTGGATCGAAGGAACTACGAAAACGTCCGCCGCTGAATATGTCAAGACTAGACTCCAATCGTCATGAAGCCGACCAAGAAAATGAGAAGGGATATTGAGATCAAAGTCAGGTGGTGGGACAGACGCACCGAAAACGACAAGCTCGAGATCCTTACCGATCTCCGATGCGCTTGCCTTAACCAAAGCCCGTCGCAGCAGGTGAAACCCTTTCGCTGGCGCGTCGACGTAGATCGCGCCAAAGGCCACCAACTTCTTGTCCAAGGGCAGCCCAAGTATCTTTCTTGCCGTCATTTTATCGATGGGGCGATATCGATCGGTATCCAACCCCGCCATGATCATCTCAACGCGCTTGTCGCGAAACAACGCACTCTGCCGAGCGAGATCCACTATCCATGAACCATGAGACGTCGCCACCATATTGCTATTCTTCCATGCCTTCAGCTTACGTCGCAGGATATGCCAGGTCAGATCATATGGGGAGTTGCTCACAAGTTGCGGACACGCCCCACAGCTTTCGCGGAACTTTCGGCAGTCTCGCGAATAATAACACCCGCCCGTGAAGGGCCACATGTCATGCAACGTCCAAACGACAGGGCGATCAATCCTGCCAATCGTCTCCACACTGAGAAAGCCCTCCAGAATCCAATGGAGGTGCACTATATCGGGTTTCAGCTGGTCAATCCGCTTCAACAGCCCGTCGGCGGCCCATTGCGGCGCAATATCGTCAGTGCGCTGCCGATAGAGCCGCGTCGGTAGCACGTCGACGAAATAGCGAAGCCTAGATGCCCCCCGAGCGATCGCCGATTGTGGTGCATGGACCGTCGGGTCATCACTTTCCCGGTTCTTAACCAGCATTTGGCAGTCAACGCCTCTGCTGTTCAAACCTTCGACAATTCGCCGAGCGGCCTTGGCAGCCCCGCCGCGAATATCCGTCGTATTGATATGCAACACTCTCATCAAGTCGCTCTAGCCAATGGAAAAGACACCACGACCAAAAAGTGGGCCGCCCTACGCAGGGCGAGTGGCGTAGGGTACCCCACGCCGTCGCCAACCAAAACACTTTCATCTACTGGGCCGATGTCATTCACAGTCTTCACGAGAGACGGCCCTTCAACCATTGTCGAACCACCCCGTTCAAGTAGCGTGGATTATGATAAAGATACCGTCGCCAGAGCCTCTTGGGTTCCGCCGAAAAACGAAACAGCCACTCCAAACCGGCGCGTTGCATCCACGGGGGAGCCTGTCTCAGCGTACCGGCATGAAAGTCAAAAGCGGCACCAACGCAAACCATTACCGCCGATAGCCGGTCCCTGTGATGGTGCGCCCATCGTTCCTGAAGCGGACAACCTAGCCCGACAAAGACGAGATGCGCGCCAGAGCCTTCGATCATCTCAACATCTTGGTGGTCTTCTTCGGCAGTTGACGGTCGAAATCGCGAGGGCTGCGTGCCAACGATCTGCAAGCGAGGAAATTGATGCCCCAACCTCTCGGCCATGCCCTGCACTACCTTTTCGGTACTACCGTAGAGAAAGACCCTTAGCTCATCTCGCTCGGCCCGTTGACAGAGATGCAAAGTCAGATCTGGGCCATAGACCCGTTCTGACAAACCAGCCCCGTCCAGCCAATTCAGAGCCCAACGAACGGGTTGCCCATCGGGCGAGACAAGATCGAATTCATTGATCTGTTGCTTCAGTAGCGGGTCGCTTTGGCATTCCATGATCAAATGCACGGCACAAGCGGTCACCATACCGCCTTGCTGGCACTTGGCTAGGGAGGCGATCATTTCCGTCGCACTGCTGTAGGTGCACTGTGACACGCCCACACCCAATACATTTGTCTTTTCTAGTCGACCAGCCATGATTCACTGTCACTATACCGTACGGCACTTTTGCGAGAAAGAACGAACTCACCCTTTCCCATGAACGGTATCACTTAGCGATGAGTCGGGTGTAGGCAGAGACAGAGAAGAGATATTTTGACCGCAGGGCGTCACGATTGGGCTCTAGGCTGCCTTTTCCGATCTTGCCGCATTGGGCTGAGCAACTGATCGAGTTTCTCGCTGACAACGGAGACATCGAAATTCGCCAAGGCAACGGATCGGCCAGCGCTCCCCAAACGCTTTCGAAGTGGGAAGTCTCGAATGGCTAGCTGAAGGGTATCTGCAATTTCCCCAGGGGTAACTTTCTCTGAAACCAGTAGGGCATCTTCCCCGTGTTTCAGATAATAGGGAACCTCCCCTACGGCGGATGAAACCACCAAACGCCCCGAAGCTAAATATTCGCTGAGTTTTGTTGAAAGGCCCGAGCGACTCCAGATACCATCGCGCCGAATATTGACCAGGATATTCGCAGCCTCCAGTTGCCTTCGGACTTCCGACAACGGTACAAACCCGGGCATCTCAACAATATCTGCTAGGCCCGCTATCTGCACTTGCCTCCTGGCCGCCTCGACCTGCTGAGGGTCGCGAGTGTTGCCTCCCAAAAATACGCACCGAAAAGCAACGCTCCGCTGGCGTAGAATTGCGAGAGCCTCGATCAGATTCGGAAGTTCGTCCTGTTCGGCGAAGGCCCCGGAGTAGAAAATCATGGGTTCAGCGCAGTTCAGCTCTTCGTCGCAACGCCATTCATCGCAGTCGATGATAGTTGGAATAAGGTGAATTCGGCCTGGGTCCGCAAATTCTTGATACTTATCCTTCAAGTAATGCGAAATAACGACGATTGCATCGGCTTGCGAAGGACAAAGCCGATCACCGAGCCACGCGTTCGCAGCAAAGAGCCTGCCCGCTAGCCCGCGATTCTCGTCAACGCTGTGCAGCTCCAACCATTCGTCTTCATAGCCCTGAATCGTCGGAATTCCGAGAACCTTTGCCAAGAGTGAAATTGGCTGGATATTGTAGAAGCTCGTATTGTTGAACCAAATGAGATCGAGTTGCTGTTTTCGACCTGCTTGCCAAACCCGCGACAGCAACTTCATCACAGCGTGGCCTTTTGTGGGTACTACCTGCCAACGACTTCCTCTCGCCGTGGTACCGAGAACATATTCGAATGGAATACCATCGAGTTGACCCGCTGCCTCGAGTCGGTCGTCAGGCGCAACCCCCAACGCGTGTTCATTCCAGATTTCGACGTTGTGGCCACAGGACGCCAAGGTGCGCGCGAGTCGGCGCAAACGAGACGTATTTCCCCCGCCTTCCGGCAAATCCGCGATGGTGATAAGAGCAATATGTAGACCATTACTCAACTGCATCACCGTTGTCCGTCCACATCGTTCATTCTCCCACGCGCTGCGCCCAGGGGTTCGTTCGCAGCCACCATGTTCGATAGGGCCGCACGCCGAAGCACCACAACAATATCCGTCGAAGACGAAGTCTAACGGGATGCCCCGCGAATTCCGCAGAATGGTACTTCTGGGCCTCGCGGAGATCCCGCAACGCTTCTGACCTATTCCCTGCCATGATGGCCGCATTCGCCTTGTCGTTGAGAATCGTCCACCAGAGTTCGGGATGAACGTCTCGGCCCTGTTCCTTGGCCACCGTACAGACCCGACCGAATCCTACGACAGAACTCTTCAGAGTGTCAGCGTAGCGGAGGCCATTGCAGAGGCGCCCCGGATGCGTACGCGCATAGGCGATAGCATCCGCTTGATAAATCCCCGCCAAGCCATGGGCCAGAGCGCGCCCAAAGAAGTTCGATTCATGACAGAAAAGCAACTCCTCGTCCCAACGCCCCACGCAGCCTAGCGACGACCGTCGAAAAAGAGGCGCAGGAGTTACGCACAGAGGACCGCGAAGATTCTCCACAGTGATGGGCAATCGAGGAGAGGCGACCGTTGGTCCGTGAGGATGAACCTCGGGCCGATCACTCCAGATTGCGCTCGAGATACTGAAGTCGACGGAACCATCGCGCTTCAATGCACCGACCTGCAACGCGAGTTTTTCAGGGTGCAGAAGGTCGTCTGAGTCGAGAAATTGAATGAACTCGCCGCGAGAGTGAAGCATTCCGGTATTTCTAGCCCGCTGAGCTCCAAGGTGGTTTCCAAAGACGTAACGAAATCGCTCTTCGCCAAGTTCCAGCTGCCAACTCTTTGCGAGCTCAGAGGTTCCGTCGTCGGAACCATCATCGACGAGGACGATTTCCCAATTCGAATAGCTCTGGCTCTTCACCGACCCGATGGTTATGGGTAGGAGGTCTGCTCGGTTGTGGGTTGGAACAATAATCGAGACCAGACCGTGCCGATATTCCGCGGACAAAACGGGCTGCCGCCACAATTGCTTTGTGGAGATTGCGTCGCTCATTTCGCAGCTATCAGCGATTTCGCCAACCCAGCGAACCGCTCTATACGAATGGTGGCGCGGGGAAAGAGCTGTCTAAGATCTCGGGATGTCAACAGGCAAAGCTCGTCAACGATCTGCGATATCTCCTCTTTGCTGGGTTTTGTCAGGAGCCCTAGCCCTGTGCCATAGCGGAATATTCGCTTTTGCCATTCCTTCGGTAAATAATGAACGAGGGGGCCGAGATAGTGCGGTTCCAAGGGAAAATTCCGATTGGGGGTTTGAACCCAGTAGCGTCGCCCCACCCGAGAAACCTCCTCTGCAAATCGCTCGATCGCAGACCAATTTCCCAAATGTTCGATCACCGAATTACAGAAAACGACATCGAAGGCATTGTCAGCAAACGGCATCTCGCACCCGTCCGCGCGCACGTATTTTGCCCCACCCGCCCCATTGGTTGCGTACAGATTGAGTATCGTCAGCTTCGGCTTGACAGGCGCGAGCTCCCAGATCCACTGGCTCCCACCGACATCGAGAACGCGGGTGTCCTTGCTGATACCAAAAAGGCGGCAGAACAACGCCATACGTGGTCGTCGAAAGTGCTTGAGTAGCGGATTGTAGATGTCCCAGATAGTCGGCACAGCTCTGCTCGGTTCAATCTAGTTAAGGTTTTGTCAAAACAGCCTAGAGCCCTCGGGCTGCGAAGAAAAGCGTCTTCACTAAAATGACAAGGTCCATCAATACTGACTGGTGGTAGATATAATAGAGATCGTAATCGATATTCTCATGGATCGGGTGGTCCCGGTCTGCGCTGATTTGCCACAGGCCAGTAATCCCCGGCTTGACCCGCAAACGCTCCCGATGCTCGACAGTGTAGTCCTGCACGATAAAGGGCATTTCCGGTCGCGGCCCGACTAAACTCATCTCTCCCATAAACACATTTATGAACTGAGGAAGCTCATCAAGGCTGGTTCGACGCAAGAAGGCCCCCATCGGGCTGATGCGAGGGTCACCCTGGGAACGAGGCTTAAGAGCGTAAGCCGGAGCATCGACATACATCGTTCGGAACTTGTACATCGTGAACTTCTGTCCGAGGTAGCCAGCACGATCTTGTCTGAACAAAGCCGGGCCATTGCTTGTGAAGCGAATCAGCAGCGAGATAATCAACAGCGGCAGAGCCATGACGATTAGCACAACGGCCGAGATGAGAATATCCAACAACCGCTTGACAAAGGCATGTGCCCAACTCAGGTGAACCTCGCGCTCGCCGACCAACGGGATGTTTCCTATGCTCTCAAAGCTAGCCAATCGAAAGGGGACGTGGTCTCCGATGGCCACGTATTTGACGAAGAGCCCATAGCCCTTGGCATCGCTTATCAGCTGCTGCAATTCGCCAAGTGCCAAATTGGGGTCCGCGATTATCAAGCCGTCCGGGGCGAATCGCTGTACACAATCCTGCAAGATCTGGCGGCTCCCCAAGACGGGCAAGGGCACCGATCGGCCGGGACCCACGGTGATCTCCTTGCCGGTTACGGATGGCTGGTTAACGAGAAAGGCGAGGGGACGAATGCCGAAACGCGGCGAGACAACCATCCGCCGCGCTAACGTGCGTGCGGTATCACCCATCCCGTAAATCACGACATTGGATACACCGAGGCCGCGTCGATGTAGCGACGACAAAAGCCGTCGGTGAATGCTCCGAAAGAGAAAAACAAGAATAAAAGTCGCGCCCAAACCCAAACCGAGAACCAGCCGCGACACGGCCAATTCCCTTGCCACAAATGTCACCGAAAACGCGCCGGCGACAAGCACCAGAAGCGCCTTCAATACCCCCATCGATTCTTGAACGTTGAGAATGCTGGAGTCATGTTCGTAGGCGCGATAGAAGGAGGCGGAAACGACCAAAGTAGCGCCGCAACCCATGGCGACATACATGTAGACAGTCGGATCATGACGGCCACGAAGCCAAAACTCAGAGAGAAAGCCCTTCTGGTACAACGCGATCGAGACAAGAAAGCCAAGCACGACGCTCAATAAATCCGTGGCAACAACGGATAGCTTAACGAAGAATCCAAATAGACGAGCGGTAGGTACTGACGGTGGACTCATTGGTTTAGTTCGATCATCCGTTGCCCTCCCCGGAACTTATGTTCCGCTGAGCGCCTATTGATCATTGGGGCATCATGACAAATATTACGTAGTTTTTCAAAAGTCTTAGGCCCTTGCCCGAGCTGAACCTACCCTGCTGAGCCCCAGCTGACAAGACCCGACGCCGCGAACGACATGTCGCAATCGGGCGTGCCGCAAATAGATAGTACGGGTTGATTGGCTCTCGGCAACAGAGCAAGCTGTCCCACCAAGCGAAGCCTGTTCGAGGGAACTATGCTAGATTGGCGCCGATTATCAGTTTCCAGAAAGACAGAGCCCACCATGAAGGCCAAAGAGCGAATAGAAAGAAGACTACGTCATTATTGGCAAAAACATGAAATTCGGCATTTGCGGTTCAGACTCCCGCTTGTCTATCGGAAAATTCGATTGGGGCGTGGGGGCCGAGCATGTCCGGCCTGTAAGACTTCAATAGCGGAATTTATCCCGGCGGGCGACCCTCCGAGAGCTAATGCCCAATGTCCAGTATGCCTCACGGCGGAAAGGCATAGAATCATATCGCTT
>Ga0257122_1001025_pt1 | contig 21168 bp, 15 predicted proteins | sample SI106_120metaG_FD_190146 | JGI IMG/M metagenome (GOLD analysis project Ga0257122, IMG submission 190146) | Marine microbial communities from Saanich Inlet, British Columbia, Canada - SI106_120 | ecosystem: Environmental > Aquatic > Marine > Inlet | place: Canada: British Columbia | collected... | reverse complement strand
GGTTATCGCGCACCGTTTTCATGTTCTGCCCTCAAAGGTCTTTGCGATGCGGTCGGCAACCAGGCTGCCAAGGATTTCACGCTATGGCATGTCACCCAGATGCGAAACGACATTGCCCCTACGCAGCTGGCGGCATTGCTCAGCGCACGGATTAAGACGCTGATGGCAGCACATCCGAAACGCGCTATTGAGCCCCACGACCTCCTTGAAGACGAGAATTCGAGAGTGAAGCAAGCGGCCAACATTCCCAAAGAGCCCGCGGGAGCAATCTCTCCACCGGAAGACATGGAATGGTCAGCCACACCAGATCGGGAGGCAAGATAATGGAAGTCCGAAGCCCATTGAAATGGCGCGCGAGCTTCGCGGCGCTAGTAATCTTCACTGGACTGAGTTCAGTGGCTCAGGCCTACACAGTCGCTTCTTGGCAAATTGTCCCCAACGCTGGAACCTGCATGTGTTTGCAGTGGTACGGTTCCAACGTTGGAGAGATCAGAACGCGTACACCGATGCAATCACCGACCCACAGGCAGTTCATTCAGAGTGGCCAGAGCTATGAGGATAACAACGGTGGCGTGATTACTATCGACAAGCAAGACCACGACCAATATGGAAATTGCGTTCCCAACGGCCAAGAGGCCTGCCAAGCAGCCTGCGAAAAATGGGGCGCTACGTCTAAGCGAGTCGCAACCGCTCACAACGAAAAGCGTGACCAGATTTGTGAGGCGGAGCCAAACGACTCAACGGCGAAGCTTGGACGCGTAGTTGGCAGCAAATGCGGCAGTGCATCCAGATACAACGAGGTGTTCTTTCGTTCGATTTACAGCAGCATTGTATGGAAAAACTGTTCCGACAAAGCGGCGGTCGAACCGAATACGGAATGTCGACCGAATGCCACCGCAGACCCCAACAGCGATCCACGTATCATAAAGATCGCCGCCACCACCAATTCGAACCAAACCCATCAATATGTATGCAACCGCTACGGGAACTGGGAAAAAACTTGGTACGACTGCTATTATGACTGCTGGACCGTACAAAAGCATGTCGGTGCGGGTATTGACCTGAATTGTGGAAAGTTCAAAGCGGTCTCCGACGTTACCCCATATCTAGCGTTTTCGAAATCATGCAACGCAGTACCGACGATACCCCCACCATACAACATTGAGAGTCTTTGGAAGCCATCCAGCACGTTGGTCATAGATAACGAGGGACATCATTCGGTCCCCCCAGATCATGGTGCCGAAGATACTGATCCAGCCAAACCAGCATTGCGTTGTCAGAACGACGGCCCCACTTGTGTAGGTCCTGCCGACGGCTTTTACGGTAAAGACAGAACTAGCGAGCACACCTTTTATTGCCAGTATTGTTTGGGACGAAAGGGAGTCGATAGCGACAAGACGCGGTGCCAAGATACATGCGACTACCTAATGAAGCTAGAATTGCACCTTCCAGAAGAAGACCGGCGGAACCTCAGCTGCAACAGCATTCAAATGGGTGGCTGCATGAGGTGCCCACCATGGGAAAAACCGCATGCCCATAATATTACTACTCCAAAGTGCAAAAATACAGCGCCAGCCTGCACCTGTCGACACGGCGCGGGGGTAGATGCCGATGGATGTTTGACGGGTTGGAAGCCGCCTCTTTAAGGGACACACCCTTAGGCCGATTGAGTTTCATCTGTCCATGAATCAGCCTTGCTCCATGAAAGACACCGACTCAATTCCAGCATCTTCCCATATGGATCCTCGCTCTCCATTAGTACCCAGCAGAACACCCGACATCGTGTTGATCATCGGTGCCACGGGGCAGATCGGGCGAGCCTTTTTAGAACAGGGGCGGGAGATGTACGGCGACGATGTCGAGTTTCGTGTCTTGCTGCGAAATATGGGCGATGCGTCCCGCTTCTATGACGGTGTGCGCTGCTTTGAAGGGGATGTGCGCGATGTAGCGAGCCTACGACGGGCAAGCGTGGGCATGGGGGTAAAGTCGCTGTTGTTCGACTCCTGCACCCACATCGATCTGGCCTACGAAGACACCGATGGTTCGATCACCGGCATCAACCTGGATGGCGCGGTCAACGTGATCGCGTTGGCTCGCGAGCAGGGTATCCCCCTCCACAAAGCCCATTCCATCGCCGGGCTGGCGACGCCAAAAGAAGGCCCCATTGATGAGGACACGGAAGCCGCCCCCGGTACGGAAGAAGAGATATATGCCACCCTCCCCTATCTACGCTCCAAGCGAACCGTAACCCGGCACCTGCTCGAAGCCCTCGAGCAGGGCCAAGCGGTGATGTTCAGTTACCTCGTCACTCCCTGGGGACCGTATTGCCGCCCCGACGCGCTGAGCAAAGCCGTCATAGACTGGAGCCTTAAAGGCAAACACTACTTCTATCCCAAAGACATGGGCATCGCTTACGTCGATGCGAGGGACGTCACAAGGTTCCACTGGCACGCGTATATGGATGAAGTCCACGACCATTTCGTATTAGCGAGTCCCCTAAGACAAAAGCAGTTCGTTGCGTTTCTGTCCAAGGCCTGCGGGTTCCGACTTCGAGCCACGGGGCTCTCATTTCCCTTCATGGCACGCGTGGGCAAAGCGATGGATCTTCTTAAACGTTCGGTCTTCCACAACGCCACCTTCCCAATCTCCGAAGCCATCGTGCACCTCATGTTTGCCAACAACGCCTACTCGACAGAGAAGGCTCGGCGAATGCGTGGATTCGAACCGAGGCCTGCCGAAGAAACATTCAGCGACCACTTCCAGGACCTCATCCAACGGGGCTTATTAGAGTCGAAGGTGCAACGGCGAAAAGAGAGGCATGCCCCCTACCGCTAGTAGAGCTATGAGGTTTCCAAGCCCCCGCTATTTCAACTTAGCCAATAGATATGGCGCCAGCTGCGTCTCGAAGAGAGCAGCGACGATCAGCAAAGCGACGGAAGCTAGGAGGAGCTTGAGGCAGCTTCGGGCTACGACGCGGAATCGTTCATCGCTTACCGGGTATTTCAACAAGCCCTTAGAGATGAAGATGGCGGCCATGGAGGCGACGATATATGCGGCTGCCTCCAAGGCGAGATGGGGAAAGACCGCCATTACCGAGATGAAGATGAACGCTATCGACGAGCCTTCGGTGACGCTCAAGCCCCTTTGCACAAGGAAGGTAATCACCAAGCCCCAGGTGCAGGCATTCCAGACCACGGCCAAGAGCGCACCGTAGGCACGGTAGACGAATGAAAGACAAATGACGGAAAACAGTACCAGGCAGTTATGACCGAGGATGGGTAGAAAGCCGGCGAACTGGCGGGTCAGGATCGAATCTCTGCCAATACCTGCGGCCTGTAGGGCGAAACGAAAGCTGCGTGCAACTTCATCGTTGTTCAACAACCCCGCTGCGATTACATAGGTTAAGATGGTGCCAACGAATATGGCCAGGATACTGCCGGCCGTCAGGAGGTTTGTTTTCCAACTTTTGTAGCCCTTTTCCCAGATACGTGTGCGATTTTCCTCCAGCAACTGCAGCAACCGAGAACTGAGCACCGCCGCTGAAAGAAAAACCGAAATAACACCGCTTTCACCCACACCCAAGGCCCGCGCGATCAGCAGGCTGGCGCCAACATAGATCAGCGCCTCGATGGTCAGCAGTAGGCCACGACGCAAAATATTGTCTGGAAGGAAGTCGCTCGATAGGTACGAGAAAATCGTGCTCCTCAACGGACCCACGGGTTTCTCGTCCAGAAAAAGCGTCAGTTGCGTATTGCCCGACTGGTCATCGGGTTCACCATCCTGCAAGGGCTTCTTTTCAGCCCTCCCCCGCTGCTTCCGTTCGGTTCCAGACGCTCGCGTCCCAATCGCTTTCGAAGGCTTGGAAGAGTCATCTCCTGTTTTCCGATCTTTGGCCATAGCATGGTCCCCAGCATGGGTAGGTCGCTCAACTTCTCAGCCTCTATTCATAACGTATCGGGGCGATACTGCCAAGAAGCCGTCAACACGAAGGGACTTCGTTGATGACACTTCCATGCAATCCCGGTCGAATTTCCTCCCTGATTTCTATTTTCAGCTGCCTGTTCCAGCCGGTCGAAGGGGGGGCTTCTTGTGGGCATATCGCTCGTCATCAAGAACGCAATCAATTGGCGAATCTACTACGATGCCAAGAATGCGGGCGGCGATACCACCATTGGATATGCCGCGAGCCCCGCAGCAACGCGTTGACGTAGCCGGGTTGAGTCGGCGCTACTTTGGCGTGTGCTTTTGCGGTACACTCCTAGGCGCAGTCGGAGGACCCGATGTCGATTTCGGATAGTCTCAAGCCCAAAATGAGCCCCAACCTGCCCACCGTGGGGGAAGACACCTCAACGATACCTCGCGCCCTGACACCGGATGAGCTCCTAGAAGTCCAGAGTCTCATTGGCGGAGTTGGAGACATTCAGGATGACGCCAACGGAACATTGACCGATGAGGAAGATGCCTCAGAGCCGTCCTTCTTCGCGTGGAACGACGAAGACGAGGACGAAGACGACGACGAAGGCGAGGACGACGAAGACGAGGAAGGCGAGGACGACGAGGACGAACAGGCGGTAAAAGAGCTGGAGATAACCGGCCAGGCCCAAAAGCGCATCGATTCCGGTTGGCATACGGTGGAACAAGGGGAGACTTTAACCAGCATCGCTTTTCGGGCCGGTTTATTGAACCCGCGGATCTGGAATCACGACAAGAACAAGGATCTGGCGGCCAAGCGCAAGGATCCAAATACACTTTTGCCTGGCGACGCCGTCTACATCCCCCCCAAGAAACCCCGCTGGGAGGCCGTGACCGCTCGCAAGCGCAACACCTTTGTTCAGAAGAATGCCCCGGCGACCCTTCGTTTGAGACTATTGGATCTTGGCACCCCATGCGGCAAGGTCGACTACACGCTTTATGTCGATGACGTGGAGTGTAGTCAGGGCACCACTGACGACAAGGGCTGGTTGACATCACCCATCCCGCCCGATGGCCGAGTGGCAACCGTCGAATGCACCGTCGATGATGACGCGGACTTTCCGCCAGAAGTATTCACCTTCATTTTGGGTTCCATTGACCCCATCGACGAGGAATCCGGTGTTCAGCGGCGCCTGAACGATTTGGGCTATGATTGTTTGGTCACGGGCGAATTGGATGACCAGACAGAAGAAGCGCTACGGCAATTTCAAGAGGCATATGAACTAACGGTCACCGGGGAACTTGACGACGCGACCCAAAGCAAATTGCAGACGTTGTACAAAGACTGAAGAGAGCACGCATGGGCGACGACGAAAAAACGGGTGCCGCTAGCACCACCATTAAGGGCGTTGTTCACAAACCGGCCCAGATCATACTGCTCGAACAGCCATTCCCCGGCGTTATCCCGAATCCTGCCAAATTCACCCGCCATGGGTCCGTGAAGCGAAACGCAAAGGGCCTACCCGACTTCGTTCCTTCAGAGGGCCAGCCGATCAAGAAGAAATGGGTCTACGTCCTCTACCACAATAAGGAAAACAACAGGCCTAAGCTGATAGATGAACTCTGGCTCGATAGGCATTCCAGAGTGTGGTGTATGAGGAGCGGCAAGCGGGGGAGACGAATGCCACCCACTGCGAAGAACGCCCTCAGGAGAAAAACCGGGGGTTATCGGCCATTCTTCACCGAGCGATATTCCGGTATCTTCTATTTCTATCTCTCTCCGCTCCAATTGGGAGAACGCACAATCGCGAGGATGGCCGAGTTTATCAAATGGGACCATCACGGCTTCAGCTTTGGGAATTCTGAGCTGCGAAATACCACAACAAACCAGAAAGAAGGCAAAGCCGGCTCCCCCGGATACGACAGCATCACAAGGGAATTCAATAGGCTCTTCGCCGAAGCGGGAGCCAAATACGGTGAAGAAGTATTGGCGGCAAATATTGCCTGGAATGAAGCACGGGAAAAGGACCCAAATGCTATCCTCAAGCAACCGTTCTTCGATGTACGGTGGCGTAGCGTCTGTGGCCATAGCAAAAAGACAGACTACGAGATCGGCACCTTACCCTATACTTCAGTTAGAGCCGCTTTCAATTTTGATGCTTATGGCAAGCGTCGAACAAAGGGGTTTGGTTTCGCCGGGCACCCCAAATCTCGAAACATAATCCTACTTCCCGACCCGGAGAGCTGGGTGGAAGACCATCACGAATACGGATATGTCCACGCACTGCGCCTCTTGGCGAAATATCGTAACGACAGAGCGCTGTCACAAATGCGCATTGTGGCCAACAACGTAGCCACGGAAAACGCCCGCGACAAGAGCAAAAGTCTGAGCGACGAAATGATCAAGCTCGACTTCCACAACAACGTGGAATCGAAGGTATACAAACTCACGGACAATGAACTCACCAAACGCGTAAAAAGATTCAGCGACTGCAAATGCAGGAAGAAGCATTGCTCGGTTTGTTGGTCTAGTACCAAGGAAAGAAAGGCCATCGTCCTCGAGGACCATTCTGTTTCGATTACGAAAAATCGATTGCGCAAAGACAAATTGCGTCACCGGGTTTCCATTCCAAAGGACAAGTACGTTGCTGCCCACTGGAAACACACCACCCCTGGGCGGCTCTTTCTCTCGCTGAATCTAGCTCGAATAGAGGCGTTATCCCTTCACACCGACAAATGGACCACACGTCTCGCCGACGTCTGGGAGTCCAAATGCCACCGTGTGATTTGTCAGGAGCATTGCAACGCTGCAACGGAATCTGCCAACAGTTCCACCAAAATCCTCGTACAAAATTCCATCCGGGGGTTGGTCCACTGGACGAAAACGATGACCATGCTCAATGAAACGGCTACAGGCCGTCACCGACTGAGCAAGATACTAGCCCATGAAAAACAGGAATTCAGCCTGCTATGCGGGCTGTTGCCTGCTCCCAAGAAGAAGGCGATCTATGCCGATGCGCTGTGGCACAAAGCGGCCGTAGGCGCGACAAAATCGACCAACAAATTCGTTGGCATCGTACTCGCTGGCGCTTTGGACAAGGATTTCGCGAAAAGCAAGGCGAAGATGAAGGCGTTCGATTGGGTAGACACTTTCTACGGCAAGCTCCTTGGGGAAAATGCATACGGTGCTCGCGGTACGGCAGCCGGTACAAAGCTTCGCCATTTGGCGCCGAAAATGTCAAAGCTGGCGAAATCACCACTCAGCGACTACGAAAAGACATTAATCACGCAGCGCGCAGAATCCTACCAGAGCATACGCGCAGAGAAACACCTCACCGTCGGCGCTGTCCTGGACAACTACGATGCGCTACTCAATGTCTACAAGATGATGTCCAAAGGTGAGGTTTCGGTCAAAGACTTGGCGGGGGTCGCCGAAGTATTGATCGGCAATATTGACCGACTCGCCAAAGGGGCTCTGAAGAGTGGCAAATGGTCCGGGGACCTCGCCAGGAAGGTATTGTCCAAGAGCATTGACGAAGCAGGCGCCCTCGATCTGAAGTTATTGGGGCGAGTAGGAAACGCCTTAGGGCTAATCGGCGCAGCGATTGACTGGTACACGTCCATTCAGGAGTTGAAGGGACTCACAGATATGTATACGACGGTCGCTGTTGCCAAAGTGATTAAGGTCACGGGCGCTAGTGTCGCGTTAGGGACCGCAATGTGGGCGACCTTTGCCGGAGGCACAATGAGTGGCCCGGTGGGCTGGATCATTGTCGGCGCATCATTAGGCTTATCCCTCAGCGTTGACATCATCGAAGACTATTTCAAAAACGAAGATTGGCGCGTCGCAGTGCGCGCTAGTTTTGTCGGCAGAAAGTCCGAGGACGTCTTTATCCACCTAAACGCACAACAGAACCTTTGGATTCTCCTTCCCTGTCATTTTTCCTTTGAAGTAAAGACCGACTTGACCATCGAGCTCAAGCCCGGCCATTTTCAAGAAGGGTACCATTTCGAAATCACTATCGATCCTGATCGAAAGAGCGGACAAAGGGTAAGCCAATACTGGCTCAAGTGCGGGCCCAAGGAACCCCTGCTAATGAGCGTGGACAAATGTAAGCCACGGAAAAATGTCGCGGAGCCCGGATGGACCAAGGATGGCAAGCTTCAATTGAAACCCCACAAGGAGCTACTGGCTGCCAAAAAGAAGCTACTCGGCGGCGAGTTCCTTAAGGTTCAGGTCCGACTGCATTGCGGAAAACACCTCTGTTTCCCCGCGAGGGCTGCCGTACAAGCGACCCTCTACTGCCAGGCAGTGCAAAACAAGACGGGAGAGGTTGTCAGCACAACCTACTCGGGGTCCAGCGCCAAAACGCAAACCATCCTCCAGTAAAGCCCACCGTCAGCTCAACGGCTTGCCAGTGCAAACTTCTTCTTAAAGAAAACGCCTATGGACACGGCCTTGTGCAGACTCAAGCTGCGCTGGATTACCTTATCGCCGGCGGCGGGGGCACCACGCCCCCCGATGCGGGTACGGGCGGCGGCGTTGATGCAGGCACAGGCGGTGGTTGCAGCCTGGCCCAAATCGGTGATTCCTGTAGCAGCAATTCGGACTGCTGTTCGAATAAATGCAAGGGCGGCCCCAACAACAAGACCTGCAAATAGCGCCTACCCTTCTGCCCATCTAGGCATGGTGCATTCTTCCCCAGCCTGATAATCTTCCCCTGCAAACCGAATATTGAGGAGAGAGAGATGAAGGCCGGTGCCATCGCTGTTGGTGTATGTCTGCTGTATTCAGGTTCTGTATTTGCTTACGAAAAACCTACGCTCATCGACTTGAGCAACACCCAAGGAACCCAGGTCAAAACGTCCCGGGTGAACAAGAAGGGCTGGCCGTGGGGCTGGGTGCCGCAGGTACAAAAACTCTATGTCGGCTTCGCAGGTCACGACAACGCCGACATCATCATCGTTCAGCATTATAAGAAAAGGAAAAAATGGGGGAAGCCAACCAAGTGCAAACAAAAAGCGTGGTGGGCGGACATCAAATACGGTTACTTCGAGTGTCCGGCGTTGCCCGATGAAGTCGCCATAAACAAGACAGGCGTGTTTTCCTTCAAGGTCAGCTACAAACAGCCGCTCGCGGGAAAGATCACGCCCATGGGTGAACGCTTCTACAACGTACTGTCCTTCAAGGTTGATCAGCATGTCGTCAAGAAGCGATGGATACCGAGCATTGGTTTCGTGGTCGACCAAGACTTTCGTATGCCAGAAGCGCGAGTTGGCATAGCCCACGGCAAATACGCCCACGAACCTCCCTTCTTATACCTTTTTGCCTGGTTCAAAGGAGGACGAAGCAGCGGCAATCGCAAACATCTCGCCCACTGCTATTTCGGGGGAAAGAAAATCCAGGAACAGCGCGGCAATACGCACGGCCCCGACGTAGAAATTCAACACTACAAGAAGAAGGGCGGCAGCCCTCTACGAACCGAATGGCATCGCATTCAATTCTATCTCCACAGTCTGAGAAAGGGCGTTCGCAAGGATGGCAAGCCCGTAGCGGACGCGGACCGTAAGAGTTGGACGAAAGCGCATTGGCTCGACAAGAACCCGGGCGACTACAAATGCCTGATCACCGTAGACGGCGACCTCGCGCGTGAAATCCATTTCACCATCGACAAAGACCAAAATGTCGTTAAACCGGCATGCCAGACGTCTGGCGCTGTAGTCAGCGTCGACGACGCCACGCTGGTGCGTCAGGTGATCAAGAAGGCCGCCAAATACAACAAGAAGGCCTGGAAGAAGTGGGGGCTCTATCTCAAGGGGCTGCCCAAAGGCTGTCCGGAGTAGTTCGCACCCTATTCCAATCAACGGGGCCACCCCGTTGCATACGCTCGGTGAACGCCATGAAAACCCTCCTTTGTCTGTCTTCCATATTCTGTCTCGTCTCAATTTCCGGCAACGCTATAGCCAAGAAGAAAATGCCGAAATCGGAGGTTTCGCTCTTGGTGAAGGGCGTTACCTACAAGCCAGGCGCCACCATCGAAGTCCGCGTTGGAGAAAAAATTCGCGTGGAAGCCAAAGTCATCGGTGGGCGTAGATCGTGGTGCGCTGAGCCAGAGACCTACGCCAACGTTGGCCGTAATATGGTGATCACGGCCAACAACGAAAATGGCCTTTCCTTCAGCATCAACAGAGGACAATTTCGCGGCGATTGGAAGTTAAAAGAGGAAAAGGCGAAGTTCAAAAGCGGTGCTGGAGCCAAGATAAAGAAAGTCTCCAATCGAGAGGCAGACATCGAGTTCCCCGACGAAGGCGTGGGGCAAACGTATTTCAACGTTACGGTCAAGGCCAAGTGGAACTACGTGCGCCGGACCCCCGCGGGGCGCCGGGAAAAAAGCGAAGAACAGACTGCAACGGACAAATTCACTTTTAAAATCATCAAAGACAAGGGCGTTTGGTTTTCATCGAAGAATATCGTAGCCAAGGGAACAGAAGATTTCCGGGTGCGCGGCCGCCTGAGCTACATTCAGCGCTTTTTCAACGAGATTGAAAAACATGCCAAGAAGCGAGATTTCGCGAAAGCCAAAGCCCGCTTGAAGCGTCTCAAAGTGGAGGTAAATTCCCTTGTCGAGGCGCTGAAGGAACTCAAGAAAAAGAAGCCCGGGTCCAACTGCGCGGTTACGATAATGGGTTCACCGGTAGGGCAAGTTCTTACCGACATCAAGAAGTTCGAAGTGATGACGAAGAAGTGGAAGACCTTGGCGATTATCGCCAACGGCAATGCGCAGAAGATCAACACGATGCTACTGAAGACGCAAATGACCTTCTCCGGCAACGTGCTACGTTCTGTATTCAAAAACTACATCAACTGGGGCACCTCCATTCCCACGGGGGCCGAGGATCTCCTCACGGTATACGACCCAAACAACCGGCTTACCCCATTTGATTTGCCACGAAAGGTCATGGGGTGGTGGGAAACGGCCAACAAAGACGCCTCCATCCTCAAGAACCAGGTTCAAACAATCAAGATCCTAACTGAACTGAGGAAGTTCTATCTGAAGAAAATGCAAGACGCGGTCAAGGAGAAGAAGGCATTTCACGTTGTCCTCAACGGCCTACAGCCAGCCAAGAAGCTAGCCACGAATTGGTCGGGTTTCATCCGCGGAAAAAAGCCGGTAAAGTGGCGCCCTCAGCCCTAATGCATAACAGCCCGACAACCGTATGAACGCAGCCTCAGAAAACACGTCACGGATTCGCAGTGGCCGCGTTCTAGGCCTCCTTGGCACCTTGAGCCCGGCCCTGGGAGTGGGCATCGCTATTGGCTTCTACTTGGCAGATCAGGGAGTACGATGGCTCCCCACAACGCTATCGATTGTCCTCGGTTTCGTCGCGCTGGGGCTGTTCTTGGTCCCTCTCGGCAGCTACCTCGAAGGGGAGGCGTTCAAAGTAGATCAAAAGCGGAAGAGGATTCGGCGTCGCGTTGTCGCGTCTTTATTCATTGGCTCCGTGGCAGTTATCGCAAGGCTTGTGGTTTTCTGGATGCAAGCGCCCTCCCCTTTGACCAGTCTAAGTCAGCCAGCGTTTGGACGCGTATTCCGGCTCGATTCAGAACGCTACAAATCCCTCGATAAAAGCCTCGAAGGCTTCTACCAAACACTCGTTAGGCAGAAGGGACTTTGGTCGAAAGGGCTGTCTCAGGGCCTTCAGGCTGGCGAAGAGCGTATATTGCTAGATGCGTGGGCCGGCGTCTACGACGCAGCGTTTGCCCTGGACCAGATTAGAGCCTTTTATGAGGACTGGTACCGTTTCGACCCTTCCCGGGCGCAGCGCGCATTCCACGTCCGCTCCTTTCTGCTAACTTACGTGGCCGAACTGTCGCTTTTCGAGAAGAGCAGCCGCCTTACCGCGCTGCTCCATCGCAACCCAAACGTCGTCAAATTCCTCAACGCCCCCCATCCCAAGCGCAATCTCCCCCAAGACACCCTCAGTTTCGTCCAACAGGAACTGCAGGGGGCCAGAGACCAAGCACGCGTACAGGCCGGACGAGAATACCTTCGTTTCTTGGAAGCCGGACTGGCGGCCAAGAGCGAATGTGAGGCGCTGGGCTGTCTTTGGCTTTGGCAAGCAGCTGAGAAGCACCTCGCACGGATCGCTTTGACATCGTCCACCAAGCAACTACGGGCCTCCATAGCCGCCGACTCACAAATACTCCAGCGGTCTTTGAATCGGGTTTGGTACCCTACTCAGAAGTCCGTGGCCGAATGGATGGGCGATACCCGCGTTCGCCGACCTGGCAGGTACCTTATTCAGCCAGCTCAGGAGGCAAAGGCGCAGGCGCTACTGAAGCCTGGAGATTTCCTGCTGGCGCGCAAGAATTGGTATCTGAGCAATATCGGTTTGCCGGGTTTCTGGCCCCATGCCGTGCTCTATATCGGCGACGAACCAGCCTTGCGCGCCTACTTCGATGATAGCGAGGTGCGCCAGCACCTGAAGATGGATCTGCCTAGCTACCTCGCGAAACACTATCCAGAACGGTGGCTTGAATTTCGTGCGAGCCAAAAGAAGCATCCTCTATCTGTCATAGAGGCCATCAGCGAAGGCGTTGTCTTCAACACCTTCCACGCCGCCAGCGGTGACTATCTTGCCGGTCTTCGACCGCGGCTATCTAAGGCAGCCAAAGCGCAGGCTATCATCGAGGCTTTCAGCCATTTGCAGAAACCCTACGATTTCAATTTTGATTTCGCTACGGACGATATGCTCGTGTGTACGGAGTTGGTGTGGCGAAGTTATCGCCCATCCGAGAACAAGCCAGGCCTCAATTTACAACTCAAGGCAGTGATGGGCCGAAGCACCCTTCCGGCGAATCATATCGTTACGCAGTTTGCCGCTGAACATGGCAGCACAGCTGCCCAAATGGACTTCGTCTTCTTTATCGACGCCAACGAGCGTAGCCAGAAGGCGTATTTTTCCACTGAAGCCGCGTTTCTGAAGACGCACAAGCGAACGAAATGGGATGTGGCTTTGGATTAGCTGTTTAGGTGGGTTGACCAGGCAGGTCGCTCGCCAACGTTTCACGAATATAGTCTATCGTTCGTTGACGCATGACGCGCTTGGTATGGCCGTAGGCGCCGCCCGGGAGTTTTCCCAAGCGTTTAGCCTCAGCGAGCGCCGAGGCTACGAGGTCTTCACCAGCTTCGACCTTGTCCAAATACCCCACTTCGACCGCCTCTTCGGGTGAGTAGATCGTTGCCTGTACACATGCAGCGACCAAATGCTGCGGCGCGAGTCGGTCGCGGGCCAACTCTTGGCCAAGGATGGGTAGCGGCATTCCGATCGAAACCTCATTCAGTCCCACCTTAAAAGGCCCCTTCGTCCCGATACGGGTATCACCCACCAACAACATAAGGGCACCGCCCGCCATCGCGTGACCGGTGCACGCGACCACAACCGGTTTGGCAAAACCATAGATCTGAAGATAAAGGTCCGCCCCGTTCGCGACAAGCTTGTGCGCGGCCTCAATGCCGCTCGTCATGATCTTAAGATCGAAACCGGCGCAAAACTTCCCTTCACGACCGACCAATACAACCGCGTTGGCCTCGGTATTCGCCCGATTGAAGGCTTCACGTAGCGCCTCGATCATTTGTGGACCCAAGGCATTCGCCTTGCCGTCGTCCATATGAATGATAGCGACGGAATCCTCTACTTTATATTGTACGTATTGTTCTGACATGCTTCGGACTCTAGCATATATGCGGAGGAGCACCACCCCGACCGGTGTCCACAGAATGACGAATTAGCCCGTATTGCGTGTGAGAGACCACGCACGACGAATTTTGGTCCCCGTCAGGACGAAGCCGCAGGGTAAGTAGACGAGAAGCCAATACATGACGTCGGGCATCGCCTGGAGCAGCTGCTTCCAAGAGATTTGCATTCCCAACGGAAGCCCGAAAAGCAGCACGAGTGGGAAGACAACGCCAAAACCAAGTACGGACCACAACTTGATTTTTGCCCACTTCGTTTTAGGTGGCTCGCCTGTGAGCTTTTTTGTCCATCGACCGAGCGTCACGATTTCCTTTACAAGCTCGATGGACAACACCAGCAGAACCAGTGCAAGGCCGCTGAGCAGCAAGCCCAGCCGCAAGCCACTCGCGCGGGGAGCTTTTTTTCCCGCCAATATGGCCGCAACTCCGTTTGCGATAAGGTGGCTCGTATGCCGGCCAATATGCCCGGAGACATTCGTGAGCACGACCACCGCGCTATTCTGCTGGGGAAGCATGATGATTTTGCCGCGGAAGTGATCGACGATTCCCCCGTGATGGATCGCGGGAACCTTGTGAATGGGCCCCACGCGCCAACCCATAGCGTAGCCAAAACGACCGACATCTACACCGGGTTTGAGCAGTTCGCGAACTCCCGCTGGGGACAACACGGTCCCCTTCGTGCCGCGCCCTTGGTTAAGCAGCGCCTTGGTGTATTTGGCCAAGTCGCCCGCCGTGGAAATAATGGCCGCTGTTGGCAGCCGACCGCTCTCGTGGGGCAAATCAACCGAGAATGGAAATCCCGCCCAATAGCGGTGACCACACGCCATAAGCGACGCCTCACTCTTGTCGGGTACCATCCGTGAATCGTTCATAGCCAACGGCTCGAAGATCCGTTGGCGCACATATTCAGCGAACGTCTTCCCGGTAACTTGTTCGACAATCAATCCAAGAACCTGATAGTTCCCACTGGAATAGAGATGCCCCTTACCGGGAGATTGAGCGAGTTTCATCGCGCCGAGCGCACGCACGTGTTCCTCAAGCGTTGCGGTTCCTGCCACAAACGGAACACGCTTCGGAAAGCCGCTCGTATGGTGAAGCAACTGCCGAACCGTAATCAGGTATGACGCCTCTTCGTCCGCTACCTGAAACCAACTGATGTAGTGTTGAACAGGCGCCTCAAGGTCTACCTTTCGGGCTTCCACGAGCTGCATAATGGCAAGCGCCGTAAACGACTTGCTCATCGAGCCCAGTACAAATTGGGTGCGGTTGTTAACCTGGCTCTCCCCCGAACAACGAAAACCGAACCCCCGCTGATGTGTTATCGCACCATCCTTCACCACGGCGAGCGCCAAGCCGCTTACACGGTCTTGGTCGACCAACTTCTGTACATAAGCGTCTATTTGCGAATAAAGTTTTGGCCCGTCGCTGGCGTAGCCCGATGACGAGCTCACCACTAAAGCCAGCGCTATCGCAGGCACGACTGCCTGAAAATAAGTCCAATGCATTCCACACCTTAGCACATTCTGCCCATCTTTCTCCAGTACGACCGCAACGCCCATCCCCACTGCGCATCAAAGGGACAAAGCCAAAAAAGGAGTTCCAAGCATGCTGTTTCCCAAACGGAATTTGATATCGATCATCGCGATTGGCGCGGCGGGTTTCTTCATCATCGCAGGCTGCGGTATTGGAGATCCCAATTCAGACAACAGCGGTGCGCCTGACTGGGCCAGTACCAATGCACAATCATTGAGTAAGACTGGCACCACAAGCAAAATAACCTCGAAGACACCCCTCGTATGTTCGTTCTCCAAAACGGTGCATTCTACACTCAACAAATTGGACGACCTCGTCGGTCTGCAGGGTATCTCTGGCGACAACCGCCTCGTACTCGGAGCGTACCCTGTTCACGCGCCCGGCATCGCGGTGATGCGCAATACTGTTGGGGGCGCAACCTTCAAAGCCCAGACGTCAACCAATTCGACCCGTACCAAGTCCACTGTGGAATTCTTCGTTCATACCCGTACGTCGGCAACTGATTCCGCGCATGCCCCAATTCCCTATGGTAAGGGTGGCGCCGTTGCCGATGCCATGAACGAAATCATCCCGAAACTCTTCCCCACCGCAGAGCCCGGCATTAGCAAAGAATGGATGCCCAACGTCCCTTGCGGCCCCTACACCATGGACATCTGCGATGTTTGGATCGACTCGTTCTGTGAGGCTGTGGAAATCCGCGAGAGCGCTGTTGCCGGCTTCTTCGCCGGCACCTCTAGCTACGATTCGGTCGTAAGGTGCAAGATGCACGTCCCATGCATGGATGGTCTGCGCAAGGACATCCCCATCTCCCTGCGCGCCAGTAACGGTCAATACGTTGTCGCTGAGGGCGGCGGTGGCCGTGAACTCAAGGCAAACCGCAACTATGTTGGCCCCTGGGAGACGTTTAGACTGCAAGCGTTGGGCAATGGCAAGATCGCTCTTCGCGCCCATAAAGGCCAATACGTCACTGCTCAGAGCGGTGGTGGCGGCATGGTAAACGCAACGAGCAACAGCATTGGCAGCAACGAGACCTTCGAACTGATGACAAACAGCCTGTCAGCGATGGAAATCGACAGTGTTAATGGGCAACCGCTAATGGCTATGGGCGGCGGTGGTTCATATCTATTGGCCTACCCCACCAAGTATACGGCGGCCAAGCAGTTCCGCATGTCGTTTCTGCTCAACCATCTATAGAACCCGTCAACGCGCTCAACCGAAACTCAATCTTCGGCAAAACGGTATCGCAGGATCATGAGCGCAGCGAAATAGAGCCCACCCGCCAAGCCTAACAACACAGTGAATGCACTCTCCATCGCGATAACCGTCGCCAAACTCGAGGCGATAACGGTAAAGAACGCATTCACTCCGAAGGCCCACGGGATCAAGCCACTTCCCTTGCTCTCCAAACGAGCGAGCCCTAGAGGAAAGGGCATTCCCATCAAGAACCCGACGGGTAACAACACGGCAATGGAGACCACTACGCGCCCGGCGAAAGCCAAGCCGACAAGTTCCACCAACAATAACCGACTTATGAAGATAGCCCCCAGCAGAACGAGCGGAAGGCCGAAGGAAAGCCAGCGAAGCCGCTTTTCTCCTTTGACCCACTTTGAGGCCGCTGAGCCGAGCCCGGACGAAATGAGAAGAGCCGAAAGCACCACCGTTAGCGCGTAGCTTGGATGCCCAAGAAAGAAGGTCAGCCGTTGAAGAAATGTCATTTCCACAAAGAGGTACGCCAGACCGAGCGCCCCAAAATAGAGCGTATACGCCCACCGACTCGATAGCCCAACGTGTTTTCTCGCCGGAAGCCAGATACCAAAGAAAGCGAGAATTCCCGTAAGGAGCAGCGTGCCGAGCAGCAACCCGTGTCCGATCGGCACCGGACTCGTATAGACATTCTCACTTTTCATCTCGCCCATCTGGGCCAGGTTCTTCCAGCGAAAATAGTTAAAGAAGAAAGGCGCGTCATCGGTGGTTGGATTCAGCTGGTAAACGTAGTCAGCAATGAACGCCTTACGGCTCTGCTCAGGGGTGCGGAGTGCGCGATCGAATGCCCCTCCGGTGTTGTTGAGCGGATTAAAGACCCAACGGTAACCTTCGTAGTGAGCAAACGCGTGAAGTCGTTGCACTTGGCGTTTTTCAAACGGCTTGTCACAAGCGAGGAGCGTCGCCCAGGCATTGCCTCGTATCACAACCAGGTGGGTTGCGGGGTCCTTCACCCCCCGCCTTCTGAGCGCTTCTGCAGCCGTCGTTGCCAAGCGCAACGTTTCCCGGGGAGGATTCATGATCCAACGCGAAAAGGAGACACATCCGCCTGGGCGAAGATGGGCCAGGTAGTCCTCTAGGGCTTCAACCGTATAGAGGAAGCCCTCAGCTACAGAATAGGCCCCTTGGCTCAATGCGGCATACGTATCTACACCCGAAAGCTGGATCACATCATACCGCTGGTCGGTGCGACGAATGAAGGAACGCCCTTCACCGACCACCAAACGGATATCCTTGCGCAGCGCGAGCTTCCCCGTGTAGTCGACGAAGTGTTTCTGGGTCAAGGCGAGGATTTCCGGGTTCACGTCCACGCCGGTAACGTGATCGGCACCGTGGGCCAAAGCAATAGCGAGGTCGATACCGCCGCCAACACCTATGACCAGCGACTTGGCCCCAATATTTCCGCGGGGGATTTGGTCGTCGCCAAGGTTCACGCCACGGGCGACCCAAACGGCAGCTGTGCTGGAATGGCGGAGGAAGGAAAGCTCGGATAAATCCCCTTTCATACGAAAAAGGAATGTGGGTGCAGCCCCATCCTGCATCACCAGTCGGATTTTTCGGAAGGCCAGCGCATCTCGCCCAAATTCACCTCCCATAAGCGGTGGGAGAGATGTTTCGGCGGACACATCTATTCTTCCTGTCGGTGTCCACTTGCGATGAACGGATTTACGCACACCCGGCCCTCGACTCGGAAAAAGATGGATTTCTTTGGAGGGAGCAGGAAAGGCCCACGGTTCATCGTCATGCAGAAGACCGGCGAAAGTGGAAAGGAGGACGACGATGAACACGCCCTTCACGATTTCTGAACGTCCCAAAGGAAGCGCGAAGAGAACGCCGGCAACCGCCATTACGACGGTCGACACGAATATAAGCCCTGGCGCTCCCAACCAGCTGAGGGCGGGTAATGCGATGGCCGCACCGCATCCGGCCCCTAGAAGGTCCGCAGCATAGATACTCCCCGTCCGCTTGGGATAGCTGGCCAGGGCGGTCGCAACCACGAGGCCTGCACCGAAAAATGGAATGGCGGTCAGAAGAATGAGCAGGGCAAGTCCAACGCCAACTGAGGGATCACGAAAAAGCTCCAAGGCATCGAAACGAACTGTTGTCGAACAAGCAAACGCCGCAAAACTGGCCAAGGCAACCCAACGCACTCGCCGGGATAGCCGTTTCCGTCCCAGAGCATTCTCGTCCGTACCCGATCGCGTCCAGTAGGATAAGACCGCCCCCGCCACACCGTAGCCCAAGAGGGCAATGCCAATTACCAAATAGGTAAAATGGTGCCAGAGCGTGACGGAGAAAACCCGCGTCAGCCCCACTTGAATCGCCAAAGCTGCTGCGGTTACCAAGGCAACCGCGAAAAACACAGGAAACAAGATCCCCTCGCTATTCGAATATTGGAAAATGAATCTTCCAGTGAAAACTGCCGAACGACAATGCCACAAATCCTCTAGCCCGGGAAGGTCCCAATAAAATGGCTGACATACGGGTTTGCTGCGCAAAGTCGCCAATCCAAATAGAGCCCTACGCCCCCCCTGGTAGAAGTTCAGGTCCGCTTGTAGCACCCCCTTTTTCCTTTTTCCTCCAACCGTCCCGATTGTCGGGCTTTTCCGGCCAACGCCCCCTTTGACGCCCCTTGGCTCGCGCATTGCTTAGAAGACACGACAATGGAGGTCATCGCCGTGTTCATTTCCTTCCCGCGTCTTTTCACCCGCAACCGCTTTCCGATTGGTTGGAGCTCAAGGCATCTACCGCCCACTATTCTGTCACTAGGCCTAGCCATATTGGTTGGATGCGAATCGGGTTCATTCTATGCCCCCGATGGCTTCATGGATATGCCTGCTGAACAATTCGACAGTGCCGCTGATTCGAACGACCAGCCGTATCGAGATATCGGCCTCGTTCCAGACGCTTCAATCGATATTCCAATCACCACCGCCGATGGTCCAATCGACACGTTCATCTCGAAGGACCACTCTATCGATCAACTAGGGTTGCTGGCCGATGCCACGGCGGATAGGTTTGTTTCGACAGATCATTCTATCGACCAACAAATATTTCTTACCGACATCACAGTCGACTCACCTCTCCCTTCGCTTGACGCCACCGTGGACAACAAGCTCGCGCAGGTCGACGCCTACGCCGACCTGACCTTGGACGCCCCCCCGATCCCCCCCGACAGCACGTTGGATTCTTTCCAGCAACCGGATAGTTTTTTCCCGGAGAATGCCGGCTCGCTCTATTTTGATGGCGTAGACGATTTCGTGCTGGTACCCCAAAATTCGATACTCTCAGCATTCAGTGCAGTCAGCATTGAAGTTTGGGTAAAACCCGAGGACAAGGGCACGCGACGCGCTATCGTATCCAAACGAATTTCAACCACGCGCCAACAGTATCTCATTAGGCGCAATTCTCTTGGGTCAGCCGAAGGCGGTATAGGCAACGCATCGTACGGCTGCATAGCCTATGGCGGTGGATCGCTCTTCACTGTCAATCATTGGACGCACATCGTTCTAACCTGGAAGTCGTCCCGAGGCACACCGCGCCTCTACATCAACGGCAACCTGATCAGTACCAGCTCTTGCGTCGGTGGAATGACCTTGAGCATTCGCGATCTCCTAATCGGCACCGTCGACGAAAACGGAACGCGAAAGAATTTCTTCCAAGGCTGGCTGGATGAGTTGCGTATTTGGAACAACGAGCTGGGCAAGGTCGAAATCCAATCGAGAATGCTGCAAACACTCTCGGGCAACGAAAAGGGGCTCGTTGGCTATTGGCGCTTTGACGACGCAATGGGAGACACGCTAACGGACAGCTCAACCTACGGAAACAATGGTCGCCTAGGCGCTCAGGCCGGCACGGACAACAGCGACCCGACTTGGAGCACCGATCTGCCCTTCTAATCCGTCCATTCGAGAAAACGTCGATAGATTTTCTCAACTTTGGGTAGGTGTGTATTGATCAATGAGCGTGCGCGCCGCCTCGCCCGTTTGGGTCCGAACGTCGGTTCCAACTCCGCGCGGAGAATCTTGCCAATTGCGCTGAGTCGTTTGGCCCGCTTGCGGCCAAGTTGAGACCATATTCGCCGCGCCACGGCCGGTCCCGAATTATATCCGATATAGGTCAGGTAGAAATTGCCGTCGAATGCGTCGGATAGGCTTTTGATATAGGTCCAACCCGCCCGAATCGCTCGTTCAGGGTCAAACCTCGCGTCAGACAAATCGCAGGGAAAGTCCTCGGCGAAGACAGGGTGCAACGACCGCTCGCTGGTTTCCAATAAACGTCGAACGGCTCTTTTTACGCGACATTTGCGGTGCACACAGTTGCAGGGTCGCAGCCGGTCGACGTCAAAGATTTCACCAAATGGTGCCCGTAAGGCCGTACTGTCGCAGAACTGCATCAAACCCGCACAGCCGCTGCGGCTAACGGCAAACTGGTTCCCGCCGGACTCCACGAAAATGAAGGTCATCAGCAAAGCGAAGGCCCTTTTATCCTTGCCAACGTTCTTCCGTACTAGGGGGCGCCAGCGAGCCATTCGAGGTTTCGTCATTACGCTGGCGCATTGGTCATACTGAGAAAGAACGAATCCATGAGTTATTGTTGGATGAACCGACTCACGTTTCGGCGTTCGTTTCGGCGTTCGCGTCACCGGCCTCGAAGCCACCGTCGAACGCGACACCGTTTTCCGCTCCGGTCTCTTGCATCC
>Ga0257122_1001019_pt1 | contig 21232 bp, 12 predicted proteins | sample SI106_120metaG_FD_190146 | JGI IMG/M metagenome (GOLD analysis project Ga0257122, IMG submission 190146) | Marine microbial communities from Saanich Inlet, British Columbia, Canada - SI106_120 | ecosystem: Environmental > Aquatic > Marine > Inlet | place: Canada: British Columbia | collected... | reverse complement strand
CGGCCTAAACTTCGCCAAAGAGGCGACAACTACTTTGACACATAGCGGTTTTCGGTTTTCGGTTTTCGGTTTTCGGTTTTCGGCCTTCGGTTTTCGGTTCTTGGTTTTCGGTTTTCGGAACCGATTTCCGATAGCCGACATCTCTTGAAGGCCGGAGTATACTCCCTACTGCCTTACTGCCTTAGACGCTGCTTCTCGCTTGCGCCGCCGCCGTCTAATCAACACGATGCCCCCAATCACTGGTACGAGAATCACCGGGGTCCAGGGGATCAGGGCAACCAGCAGAAGCAGCAGTCCTTCGCCAAAATCGCAGACCGCATCAAACGATTGCGCAAGCATCCGCTGAATCTTGTTGCCTAGAGTCGGAGGCTTGGGCGGTACGTACTTTTCGCGAATATCAAAATGCACGGTTAGCGTGCTGAAGGAGACGAGTTTGTCGAAGAGACGCAATTTCCCGGTGAGCACTTCTATCTTTTCTCGCACACGCGCCAATTCCTTTTCCACTTTGAGAAGTTCGGCTACCTTACCCGCCTCCTTGGCCATCAACTGCAGCAGTCTCTTTTCGAGCTTCTTGGCATTGTCCAGGCGTGCCTTGAGGTCGAAGTACTTTTCTGTGATGTCCTCGGCCGAGGTCGACTCTCGCACGATGATACCCAGATTTCCGATCTGTTTGAGAATGTCGCTGAACTGCCCCGCGGGAATGCGTAGCACCAACGTCGCCGAAGAGACCCGTCCTACGCGGTGGCGAACTTGCGAGCTGGAGATATAGCCACCGCTCTTTGCGAGATAGTCATCGATTGCTTTTCGCGCGGGCTTATAGGCTTTGACCACCAAGCGTACTTCGCCGCGGTAAACGATCTTTCGTGGGTCTTGTTTTGCGGGTATTTGTTTGCCGACCAGGCTGTCTGCTTTCTTGGGGCCGCTACTCGCGGCGGTTGATGGTGGGGCGGCTGCAAGCATTGGCGCGCCACCATCAGATTTATGGCAACTCAGGAAACTAGAAAGGGCGGCGGCAACAAGTACGGTGACAAGGCGGCGATTCATGATCAACATTCGTTGCTCCCAAATGCAGAGGGGATGAAGGTGATGTACAGCATTGGATTCATCGTCTCAAACGCATATCGAGAAACGATCTTACACCGCGTGAGCGAATCAACTCAAAGAATGTCGTTGCCTCAGGGCGGGGGCGAATGAACTTTTTTCAATTGCGCGCTTGACAGAACAAACAAACGCGTTCATAGGTAAAAACATAACAGTGAGTAAAACGATGAGAACGCGAAAGCCCATACATAATCCCATTTCCGAGCAAGGCGCGATGTTAGTCGCACTTTGTGGGTGGGATACGATGGCTCCCTGCCTAGGCCGGATTGAATACCAGCCGGTATCCAGGCAAGCGGAGCAAAGCGCGAAGGTGGCGCTAGGCGGCTAGTTCTCCTCGGAAAACCAAAGGGTTTCCAAGGCCGCCTGGTGAAAGCCCGGCGGCCTTTTTCGTTGTTACCTAAGCGACTTTGCGACGGTCGGTTTCACTCCATGGAACCGATAACCGGGTCTCAGCAGAAAAATGAAATGAAGTAGGACGCGGTTTTGCCGCAGCGGCACAGCTGCGTCCACGGTGCGAAGAGTTCCTCCGCTTCGGGATGGTCTAACTGGTAGGACGGCGGATTCTGTCTCCGCAAAACAGGGTTCGAATCCTTGTCCCGGAAAATACGCGCATGACGTTGGTCGTGCGTAGTGATCTTTGAAAAGTGAATAGTCGATCATGGTCTTGGGCATGAAATATGGACGCCGGCGTAACCAAACGTGTTGGCTCTATGATGAGGCTGTTTGTTTTTCATGTTCGGGTGTTGCGACCCCAAAAATCTGAGCCGTCTTTCTTGTCCTTTCGGTTTCTGCCTTCGTTGCTCGACTCGGCGAATACCTACAGTATTCACCTCGCTCGCGCCTCAGCGGAAACCGAAGATACGGCGAAATACTGACTCATATTTTCGGTGTCGCAACACGGGTCCGGAAGAACACTCCGGACTTTTTTCGGGTGTCGTCTAATCAGTAGGACGTGTGGTTTTGGTCCATAAGATGGGGGTGCGAATCCTCCCACCCGATTTGGTGGACCGCTGCGTGTGGATTATCTGGATTATGAAGGTTCGATTCCCTCAACCACGCGTGTTGCTTCGTTCACCGTTTCTTAGAAAGCCCCGTCGCATAGTGGACAATGCGCTCGGCTGATAACCGAGGGATGGAAGTTCGATTCTTCCCGGGGCTAGTTACCAACAGTGTCTTGTTCACATTTCTGGTGGCCGTGGCGAAATAGTTAACGCGCGGGGTTGTGGCCCCCGTATCGTGGGTGCGATCCCCACCGGTTACCCTCAGTGTTCGTATCCAATTGGAAGACTCACCTTGTTGAGATCGGGTCGCTTGGCAGAGCGGTCATTGGAGCGATCTCGACGGCCGGCGCAATGCCGGCAATTTGGGGCTGTAGCTCAATCAGGAGAGCACATGACTGGCAGTCATGAGGTTGTCGGTGCAATTCCGATCAGTTCCACCAGCGTCGTCTTCTTTGCGTGTGTAGCTCAATAGTAGAGTCTCTGGCTTCCACCCAGAAGATGTCGGTGCAATTCCGACCACGCGCTTTCATTCTTTCATTTGCGGGATGTAGTCTAGTCTGGCCAAGATGCTCGGTTTGGAACCGAGAGAGCGTGAGTTCGAATCTCACCATCCCGATTCGAGGGACCGAAGAGTATGGGTTATCAAACCGGACCCGGCGAGCGTTCAGCGTAGCGCTTCCGGGTGAACCCCACACTCGCAAACTCGTTCCTCTATTATCTGGCCTTGTGGCGAAATTTGGCAGACGCGCCGGTTTCAGAAACCGGTGTCCATAGGACGTGCAGGTTCGATTCCTGCCAGGGCTATCAATTGTATTTGGCGTCAGATCTGTTTGGGTTCTAAGGCGAGGCTGTCTCTTTGTCGCCCATCGCCAAACGTATAAAATTTCAGCTCGCGCTGGAATTTTATACATAAGGTCGATTCCAACCAGGCTATTTGTATTCTTATCAACTTCGGGGGACCGAAGATGTTGGGTTATCCCTATAACGGACGAGGTCGCCGGTTCGAATCCGGTTCGCTACATCCGTGGTGCTTGGCGTAACAGGACCAATGGTTTGGCGTGAGTTGAACCTTCGGCGCTCTTCGCCAAACGTAGAAAGTTACAGCTCGCGCTGTAACTTTCTACATAAGGTCGAATCCGGTCCGTTGCATTTTTGTGGCGGTAGCTCAGTGGGTAGAGCGCGCAATTCCCAGCTTCATCCCTTGTTCCCCATTTTCTTATTAACCAACCCTAACTGGAGGTGTGACATGCAGAAACTGCATAAGTGGTATTCGAAGAGAGTGAAGCAGACTGCGCCCATGTTGGGCGCTAATCAGGTGAAAATGCGATCGGGTGGTTATGGTTGGCAGTTGTCCGACTGGGATCGTCTGGGGCGTTTTCTCGTCCTGGGTACCGAAGGGGGTACCTACTACGTGAGTGAACGAAAGTTGACTCGGGAATCGGCGGAGGCCGTGCTGCGCTGTGTTGCCGAAGATGGGCAACGGGTTGTGCGGCAGGTTGTTGATATCTCACAATCCGGTCGGGCACCTAAGAATGACCCGGCGATCTTTGTGTTGGCAATCTGCGCGAAGCTCGGTGATGAAGCGACTAAGACAGCGGCCTATAAAGCGCTGCCGGCTGTCGCCCGTATCGGTACCCATCTATTCCACTTCGCTGAATACTGTAAAGCGTTCGGTGGATTGGGAGGCAACGGATTCAAACGAGCCGTTGGCCGTTGGTATACGCAAAAGGATGCGCGGCGATTGGCGTTGCAGGCTGTGAAGTATCAGCAACGTGATGGCTGGTCTCACCGTGACATGTTGCGATTGTCGCATGTGAGCGCAGATACTGAAGCGCAGCAGGCCGTATTCGAGTGGATCGTTAGCGGTTGGTCGGGAGAGGTCGGCGCCATCGCTTCAGTGCCGCATCATATGCAGCTGATCTGGGCTTTTGAACGAGCCAAGGTTACCGATAAAACGTCGACGCTGATCAAATTGATCAACGACTATCGTTTGCCGCACGAATGTGTGCCGAACGCGTTCAAACAGGATGCCCAGGTTTGGGAAGCACTCCTGCAAAAGATGCCGCTCGGCGCTATGCTGAGAAACCTCAACAAGATGACCGCTGTAGGCTTGCTGACCAATACTTCGGACGCGACCAAGCGGGTTGTCTCGGCTCTCGGCGATGCTGAAGCGTTGGCGCGAGCGCGGCTGCACCCATTGGCGGTGTTGCTCGCACTCAAGACTTACGCAGGCGGCCGCGGTTTTCGTGGGTCGCTGACTTGGGCACCGGTCGGGCGTGTTGTAGACGCGCTCGACAAGGCCTTCTACCTGGCATTCAAGACGGTTCAGCCGACGGGGAAGCGTCTTTGCCTCGCGTTGGATGTCTCGGGTTCGATGTGCGCGCCGGTTTCCGGTACGCGTTTCCTCTCCTGTCGCGAAGCCGCGGGCGCTATGGCGCTTGTAGCGGCCAACGTGGAGTCCAGCTACGAAATGTTGGCTTTCGCTTCCGGCGGAAAGGGCAACATGCACTTCGGACAAGCGCATGGCTGGGCTACGGGTGTAACGCCGCTGTCGATCACGCCGCGCATGCGGCTCGATAGCGCTGTTGGTCGGATGAGTGCACTGCCTTTTGGCGGTACTGACTGCGCTTTGCCCATGCGTTGGGCACAGTCGACCAAGACGGCAGTGGATTGCTTTGTGATCTACACCGACAACGAATCATGGGCAGGCGATGTCCATGTGGACCAAGCCTTGAACGACTACCGACAACGGATGGGTATCCCAGCCAAGTTGGTAGCTGTGGCTCTGTCCGGCGACCGTTTCTCGGTTGCCAACCCAAACGATGCCTTTCAGATGGATGTTGTTGGTTTCGATACGGCGACGCCGAACGTAATCAGCGACTTCATCTCAAGGTAAACCGGTGCTCTACCGCGGAGCCTCCATTGGGAGGTGATGGAGGTTCCGCAATTTTCTATTGGCATCTCATATCGCGTAGGCCCGTGTCGTCTAATGGTAGGACAGCAGACTTTCGATCTGCTAGTCGGAGTTCGATTCTCCGTACGGGTATGTTGGATGTTTATGGGGGACGCTCTGGGTAAGCGGGTTGGGCTCCAAACCCGACCGTCGGCCGGATTCGATTTCTGGGTCCCCTGTCAATGAACGTAGATGAATAAAACCCAACAATCGGCACCATAGCCAAGTCAGCTAAGGCAGCGGTCTGCAAAATCGCCAATCCTCGGTGCAACTCCGAGTGGTGCCTCCATTACATATCGTATTGTCACGCCGCTATCGTCTAAAGGATAGGACACACGTTTCCGAAACTTGAAATCGAGGTTCAAGTCCTCGTAGCGGTAATCGGTCGATTAGCTCAACTGGAAGAGCATCTGTCTTACAAACAGCAGGTCGCTGGTTCGACCCCAGCATCGACCATCAATTTATGGTCCCGTAGCGTAGTGAATGACGCGCCTGACTACGAATCAGGTATACGCAGGTTTAATTCCTGCCGGGACCTCCATTTTCTTTCTGCAGCGGGGAGGTATTGGCTATCTCAGCGGCCTCATAAGCCGCGTAAGTCGGTTCGATGCCGATCGCTGCGACCACACGACCATGATCGATTTACCTCTGGCATCTTGGTGCCAGCCTTATCGGGGTGCCCGCTTTGCCGCAGCGAGCACGGGGTGAGGACTCTCATCCAAGAGATTTGGTAGTCCTTTTAAACCCCACCCGTCCTTCACATTGCAACTGTGTAGGCACCCCGACCTTATTGAACCGGCATCGCCTACTGAGATCGGCGTACCGGATGAAATAGGCGGCAATGTTGCTGCCAAATAACTAATAGGAGGATGCGATATGAAAAAGACTATCGTACCCGAGGCATTCGTCGGTCTCTTGTATGAGGACGGCGTTTTTAAACAGCTTCTGGAACCGGGCAAGCATGCGTTCCGGAAGAAGTTCTTTTCGGATATTGAACGGGTGGTTCGGATTGTCGATATGCGGCAGCGAACGCTGACTATTAAGGGCCAGGAGATTCTGACGGCTGATAAGGTTGCCGTTCGGGTCAGCTTGCTGGTTTACTTTCAGATCAATGATCCGAAGGCAGCCGAACACAACGTTGCCAATTATGAAGACCGGATTTACGAGGACGTTCAGTTGGCGGCACGGCGCTTTTTGTCGCGGCGGAACCTCGAGGCGATCCTCACGGACCGCAACGAGATTTCGGATGCAGTGCGGGAAGTCGTACACGGTGCCGCTGCAAGCTACGGTGTGGAAATCCTTCGGGCGGAAGTGAAGGACCTGGTCTTTCCGGGTAACCTGCGGGAAATCATGAACCGGGTTCTGGAAACCGAGCGGCGAGCCGAAGCTCAGTTGATCGAAGCGCGGAAGGACGCCGAAGCGTTGGCGATCAAAGTAGAGTCGGAGGCAAAGGCTGAACGTGAACGGATTGGCGTGGAGCAGGAGAAAGCTTTAGCGCGCGCCAATATCTCGCTGGAAGCTCGGCGCTTGCGGCTTGAGGCCGACAAAAAGGAGGCCTTGGCCATAGCCGAAAAACCGGAACTGAAACGGTTGCGGGAATTGGAAACGTTGGCCGAGATGGCACGAGGTGGTGCCAAATTCAACGTGGGTTTGAGCGCCAAACGTCTGGTCAATATGCTAGACGATGAGTCGTGATGGCCCATTGTTAACGTCGTCTGCGGCGTCCAACCGGGCGCCGCAGACGATTCTTTCAGAAACGGAGCGTTGTCCTGACGCCCGCCACATATCGAAGAGTTGCTGGCTGTCCTAGTCTTCGCTGTATCACCGAGGCGGTAGAGATGTCGTGGCACGCCATAGATGAAAACGGCATGATTTCAACGAGTAACAGATGAACGAACTGCAACCCGTCGGTTGCGCAACCAGGGCATAGTTGATGCATCCCTATTGGACTGGCCCGTGGTGGCCACCGGGAGAGACACCATGTCGAAACGTAAGCCCCGCCATAAATTGGCATCGTATTGGCTCGCCGCAACTTGTGCCCTTTCTGGTTTGCCTACCGTTGCGCTAAGCCAGCCAACGGCAGACCGCGTGCGGGTTCCACGAACCACGACCAAGCGTGTTCGCAGTCTGAAGCGTCCGGTGAAGCAAGAGCAGAAGGCTGCTCGGCCGGCCCAAGACACCGCCGAATTCTGGTTTTCATACGCCCAAACTCACGGGCGTGATAGTCGATTGAATACGGTGTTGCATATGGCATTGCTGCGAGGGCTCGTAGCGGAATCATCTCAGGCACCGGGATGCGACGTGACCAAGTTGAAGGTCTCGGGTTCGCGTAATGCTATCGCCGAATTCAATTGGGCCTATGAAGGCCATTGCCGCCAACAAGCCAGAGAGAGTCGCCGCTCGCGGTGAGCAAGCTTTGCTCAAGGGCGATTGCGATAGCAATCGTTCCAGCTCACAGCGCAATTGTTAGACTTCCATTCGCTGAATCGGCTCGCGAAGAACTTCGCAAAAAAACTGATCACCGATCTGCTACACGCCGAGATGCCTAAATCGCGACGCTGCTGTCGCGGTTTCCACTAACGCCCGAGCGCTCGCTCGTGTGCTGTTCTGCCCTTCGCTTTGAAAAATCCGCGCGTTAGAAAACTGTACCGTAGCTGGCATCACGTTTGCACGTTGTGTATTCACGGAGACAAATACATGATGCGTATGCGGGTTCCCCTAGGAGCGTTGGTTGTTGTATTCGGCTTTGTCACGGCATGCAGCGATGATAGCGGGGCTGGTCTCAGTTTGGACACCCCCGCGGACGAATGGTCGACGGGGGAGTTCGAGATCGAAGAGTCTGATCTCTATCGCTACGACGGTTCACGCCTCTACGTACAGAACGCTCAGACCGGGCTCAATATCGTGGATGTCGCCGATCCTACGAACCCGCGCCTTCTAGGCCAAGCCTCGGTCGTTGGTAAAGCGGGCGAACTCTATGTGCGTCAGACCCATGCGATCCTACTCTTGGAAGAACCGACGGCAGCGTGTCAGATGATCACGGGGTGTGAAAAGAGCGATTGGCAATACGGCTCTGAATTGGTGTTTGTTGGCGTTGCCGATCCACAAAAACCAAAGGTCGAACAACGCTATTGTCTTCCCGGGACACTTGTGAATAGTCGCATTGTCGGTGACTTTCTCTACGTGATCACCAACGCGCCTTCGCAAGGGTCGCAAGCCATCTCGATCAGCTTGGCGAATCCCGCTCTCCCACAGGTCGTTCAGCAAATGCATTTTCCACAAGCCTCGAAAGAAATTCATGTCACGACGGAGGCGATTTTTGTTGCCGGAGATGCCTCTGTCGATCCGGCGAACTGCAGCCTGGATACATGTGATTGTGATTCATATCGCTGCCGGCCCAAGGCATTAACCGACCTGCAATATATCGAAATTTCTGCGGCCACAGGTCAGATGATAGAACGCGGCGCTCTGAAAATTTCCGGAAAGCCCCAAGGGCGCTTCCACATGTCCGCATTTGGTCAGCAGTTTCGTATCGTCACCCTCGAAACGCGCAATGGCGTACGTGCAACCCGGCTTTCCATTCTCAATATTTCCGATCCGGACAACCTGAGCGTCATGGGCAAGGTCGAGGATATTGGCAAGGGCGAGGCGCTCTACGCGACGCGCTTCACCGAAGATGGCAGACGTGCCTACGTGGTCACATTTCGTCAAACGGATCCCCTATGGGTGATCGATCTGGAGAACCCAACATCGCCGAAAATAGTTGGTGAACTTTTCGTCCCGGGCTGGAGCGACTACATCTTTCCGCGCGGTGATACCTTGTTGACCGTCGGTCGTGGTGACGGCGGGCGCGGCCTGGGTATTTCGCTCTTCGATGTTAGCGATCCGAGTAGTCCACGATCGTTGGACCAGGTGACACTGGGGCTGTGGGGAACAACCTCCGAAGCGAATACGGACCACCGCGCGGTCACAATCGTTGAACCGCCCGGTAAGCAGCCAATGGTGATTCTGCCCTTCGCGACCTACGAATACGACTCGCGAGGGTACAATACTTGCGAACGGGTCAATCGTCTGCAACTGGTCGACGTCAATGCGGCGTCGCTGCGAGTTCGAGGAATGTACGAGCAACAAGGCTTTATCCGACGCACATTGATGGCCGGTGAGGTGCTGATGAGTATCTCGGACTATGAGATACTCTCGCTTGATGTGAGCGATAGGGACGCGATCACCGCCCACGGTAACGTTGTCGTCGGTAACCAATTCTCGCTTTCAACGGTCGATGAATTGGACTGTCACTCCTACGATGAATCGGAATGGTATTGGGGGGGCTGTTTTGGTGGGGCACTCTGTCAATTGGAGAAGGGAATTGCAGGGCGGGAGCCGGGTGTTCCCGTCGGGCCCATCGTTGTCTTGATGCTCGGTGTCACCTATTTCATTCGGCGTCGCCCGCGAACCTGAGCGCGCCAATTCATAGGTATGTTTAGGATACTGTTACGAACAAAAGGTCGGAGGGAAAGCCGTGACAGTCAGGTTTGTTAGAACGAAGCTTGCTTCGGCGTTCTGGGAAAGCAAACAACCTCGCGGATATTCTTGATTCCCGAGGCGTACATGATCAGCCGTTCAAATCCCAAACCGAATCCAGCGTGCGGAACGGTGCCGTATTTGCGCAGCTCCAAATACCACCAATAATCTTCTTGGCTCAAGCCGTGATGGTTGAGGCGGTCGACGAGAACGTCGTAGCGTTCTTCACGTTGGGCGCCACCGATAATCTCTCCGACACGAGGAACGAGGACGTCCATGGCAGCGACGGTTTTGCCGTCGTCGTTGAGTCGCATATAGAAAGCGGCGTCTTTTGCGGGGTAGTCGGTAAGAATGACCGGTTTCTTGACGAGTTCTTCACAGAGATAGCGTTCGTGTTCGGTTTGGAGGGGCAACCCCCATTCCAGCGGATGCTCAAACTTCTGTCCAGAGTCGCCGAGTTGTTTCACGGCCTCGGTGTAGGTCATGCGTTCGAAGGTTGCGTTGGCTACACTCGTCAGGTTTTCGATCAGACCTTTTTCGATGCGCTGGTCGAGAAATTCTAGGTCATCGGCACAATGCTCGAGCACATGGCTAATGGTGTATTTCAGAAAGTCTTCGGCAACCTCGGCATTGAGGTTCAGATCCGCAAACGCAATTTCAGGCTCGATCATCCAAAATTCTGAGGCATGCCGGGCGGTATGGGAGTTTTCCGAGCGAAACGTGGGGCCGAACGTGTATACGCGGCCCATGGCGCAAGCCAATGCCTCGGCTTGGAGCTGCCCGCTGACCGTCAGAAAAGTCTGTTGGCCAAAGAAATCTTTTTTCCAGTTTACGGCGCCGCCATCTTTGGTTGGCGGACGTTTGGGGTCCAAGGTGGTTACGCGGAACATTTCTCCGGCGCCCTCACAGTCGCTCGCCGTAATTATTGGCGTATGAATATAATAGAAGTCCCGTGAGCGAAAATAGTCGTGCACGGCCATCGATAGTTCGTGGCGCATGCGCATGGCGGCGCCGATGGTATTTGTACGCGGTCGAAGGTGGGCGATTTCGCGCAGGTATTCGAACGTGTGTCGTTTCTTTTGCAGGGGGTAGTCGCCTTCGGCGATTCCGACGGCCTCTACCTTCGAAGCCTCAAGTTCCACTCGCTGGCCCTTGCCGGGGCTTTCTTTGACGAGGCCCTCTACGCGTACGGCCGAACCCGTGGTCAGCTGTTTTACCGTTGATTCGTATTCGGGTAGGTCGCCACTGGCGATGGCTTGCAGGCCTTTTAGAGAAGAACCGTCATTCAATTCGATGAAGGAAAATCCCCCCTTGCTGTCGCGGCGGGTACGAACCCAGGCTTCGACGACGACGGTTTCACCGACGGGGACTTCTTTGAGTACTTTCTGGACGCGTGTGCTTTTCATGGCCCGGTTTTGTCGCCATGTGAGGGAAATGTCAAGGGTTTGAGCGGACCGGTACGGGCTAGGCACAGGGTAGGTGCGTAGGCTCCAGGGCCGGAATATTACTGGTCAATAATATTGAATGGAAGGCGAGCCAACGGTTCCCCGGATTGGGTCGCGAAAAGGACAGCCGGAATCGCTTGAATCACCCGCGTGAACGCTGCGGGCACCACGGGGGTATCGGCTCGCACGAAGAATTTCATGACCTTCTTCAACCAGCTCTGCTTGGGGCGGGGCATGGTGAGCAGGCGGTGGGGGCGGTGGGCGAGGCCAGCGCGCTTACGGGCTTCGATAAGAGCATCGCTCAGACCGCCGTACCGGTCGATCAGCTTATGCGCCTTGGCCTGTCTACCCGTCCAAACGCGCCCCCGGGCTACGGCATCTACCGCTTTGCGTTTCATCTTTCGGCTTTGACCGACCGCGTCTAGAAACTGGTTGTAGTAGTAGCGCAGGTTCTTGAGGAGGAACGAGCGTTCTTCCTTTGTATAGGGGCGGTCGAAACGATTCAAGTTGGCACGTTTGCCCTTGGAAGATACGTCGGTTGTGAGCCCTATTTTTTCCATCAAACCGCTGAAGTCGAATTTGCCGCTGAAGATACCGATGGAGCCGGTGATTGTTCCTGGCTGAGCGAAGATGACATGGCCGGCGCTGGCGGCGTAGTAACCACCGGATGCAGCCACATCCGCCATTGAGATGATCACGGGCTTCACCTTTTTCACGCGCATGATCTCCCGCCAGATATGGTCACTCGCCATGGCACTGCCGCCCGGGCTATTGATGCGCACGACGACCGCTTTGATCTTGGAATCGGCGCGGATTCTCGCGAGTGCGCCCACAATCGTCTTGTCGCCGACCGTCTTCTTACCGATCAGAGGAATTGTCTTACTCTTGCCGCGAACGATATCTCCTTCGATGGCCAATACGGCGATGGCGGGTCCAACAGGCCAACGTCCGTCGGAGCGCCACAGTGATCCCGGCTTAACGATCTTGGCCTTACCCAATTTGGCCAGACGCTCCTGAATCTTGTCGGGTGGAACGAGTTCATCGACAAGTCCACCCGCTTTGGCGTCAGGCGGTACGAAGGGGCCCTGGTCGATGGTGGCTCGCAGTTTGCCCGGATCCCTATGACGCGATTTGGCGATATCGGACACCAGCTGTTGATAGAGATCTCCGAGTAATGCTTCACGCATCTTCTTTGCATCAGCGGTAGGCTTGGTTTCGGTGAAGCTCTCGGGCGCACTTTTGAATTCGGCGATTTTTACGAATTGGGGGTTGATACCAACCTTATCAAAAAGGCTGCGGAAATGGAGGGTGGCCATGCTCATGCCCTGTAGATGAATGCCGCCCGCAGGGTCGAGCAAGACCCGCTGGGCTGCGCTCGCTACGTAGTATTCTTTCGCCGACGGTGCGCGCAGATAGGCGAAGGTTGATTTGCCAGCATCGCGTAGCCGTTGCAGGTGTTGTCGTAAGTCTTGGGCTTGCGCCCATCCCAACTGCAAACCGTCGATATGCAAAGCCACGCCGGCAACATCCTCGCGTTGTTGGATCACTTCGAAGATTTCAAAGAGGTCGACCATTTTCTGTTGGTTGCATTTTCCTCGCAAATTCAACCAGACCAATTTGCGACCGATCTCAACGAGGGGCGCACGCTTCGTGCCGGAGAAAGCCAAGCTAACGGCCGCGCCTTGGTAGATATCCGTAGCGTTCTCAGCACCCATCGGATGTCCCGGCGCACCTGTTGGTAGAGAACGTGCGATGAGCGCAGAAAAGGCCATGCTGATCCGTTCCAAACTGATACGTGCTCCGAGTGTTACCCGAACGTCGGTATCGGTTGGATCGTTGGCATGGAAGGCATCTCCCCGATAGAAGTCTCTTCTTAGAAGTTCGCCATGGGCGAAAATACTCAGCCCTTCAAGAGGAGTGCCTTCGATACGTAGATGCGGGTCGATTTCTCCGCGACGCTCACCAATTCTCAATCCGGGTACGATTTCTAATCGGTCGTTGCCCAAGGGCCGAAAGGCAATATCTAGATCGTAAGATCGTTGAATGGGCAATTCATCGTAAAGCGGTGTATTCAGATCGCGAACCACTAAGCCGAGCCCCATCCATTCGAAAGGGCGAAACGTTGCACCGATGTCGAGGCTTGTCAGTCCGCGCAAGTTGGGATCAGAATCGGAAACCAGGGTATGTACGGCGAGGCCGATGGAAAACGACGATATGGGGCGCCACGCTGCTGCAAGACTGAGCTTCACCGCGTTCGCGTAACCAATAGCTTCGGGGGGGCGCATCCACTGAAAGCCGACACCGAAGACGAGCGGGCGATACCAGGGGAAGGGAGCCGCAGCCAAGACCGCGTCACCCGTGCCACCCACGCGGCCATCGTTTTGCATTTCGGAATGTTGAAGATAAACACTCCACGCACTGAGGGTGCCCAGCGCTCCTGGATTGAGTTCAACTGCCGACGCATCGATTTCACCAACGAGCCGGGGGGCGTGGATACGAATTCCCTGCGTGGGGGATTCACCGCCTAGCGGACGGACGGGGACCGTTTGCGCGGCCGCGTTCGACGCGAGCCAAAACGACAGGGCAATGGTGACGATTCGCAGAGTGGAGCGAGACGGCGCAATTAACATGCGCGCAGTGTAGCGATAATCCGAGAATTTGGTGAATAAGATTTGGCGGCAGTGAAAAGAGCGACAGTCTAGTCGTTTTTTGCCGTTTGCGGGATGCTGCTCAGCAGCCGGTATAGCCCCCCAGAGAGAAAGAAGCCGACGAACCAGGCGTAAACGTAGATATCGTTGAAGATGGGCGGTACGTTTTTCACGGCGCCGGCCGCAACGAGAAAGCCTGGTATATTCGGTGCCACGCCAACCGCAAGGGCTATTAGCGCTTTGCTGTTGAAGCCGTTACCGAAACGATATTTTCCCTTGGCCATGAACAAGGCGTCCACATCCAGCTCGGTTCGTCGCAACAGAAAATAGTCGGCGATGAGTATTCCCGCGATCGGGCCCAATAGAGCGGAATAGCCGATGAGCCAGGTGAAGATATAGCCGCCAGTGGACTCTAGAATCTTCCAAGGGAACATGACGACACCCAACGCGGCGGTAATATAGCCACCCGCCTTGAACGAGATGCGTTGGGGGTTGATATTGGAGAAACCGTTGGCGGGAGCGACAACGTTGGCCGCGAGGTTGGTCGTTAGCGTGGCGATGGCCAATACCAAGAGTGCGATGGCTACCGTACTGCCCCCCATTCGACCCAGGAGCTTGACGGGATCCCAGACGGCTTCACCGTAGATGACGACCGTTGCAGACGTAACCGCTACGCCGATAAAGGCGAAGAGGGCCATGGTCGGTGGCAGCCCGAAGGCTTGGCCCAATACCTGGTCTTTCTGGGTACGGCAATAGCGTGTGAAATCAGGGATGTTAAGTGAGAGCGTGGCCCAAAAGCCGACCATCGCCGTCAAACTTGGGAAGAAGACGCTCCAAAACTGGCCTTCTTTCGGGCCGCCGGCGGCAAACTTCGAGGGCGTGGATAGCATCGCGCCGAACCCGCCGGCTTTGTCGTAGGCCCAATAGAGCAGGACCAAACCCATCAATATCAGAAAAGGTGCGGCGTAGGTTTCCAGCCAGCGGATCGATTCCGTTCCTTTGGCGATGAACCAAACGTGCAGGCCCCAAAAGCCCAAGAAGCAGACCAATTGCCAGATATTGATGCCCAGGACCGGAAGGGGCGAACCCGCAAATGCATTCTCGCTCAGTGTGTTGAGCATGGTGTAAATGGCGGAACCACCGACCCAGGTTTGGATGCCGAACCACCCGCAGGCGACGAGTCCTCGCAATAGGGCCGGTATATTGGCACCGACCGTACCGAACGACGAGCGCAGCAAGACGGGAAAGGGAATGCCGTATTTGGTTCCCGCATGACCGACGCCGAGCATGGGTAGTAGGACGATAACGTTGCCGAGGAGCACAGTGAAAACCGCTTGGGACCAACTCATTCCCTGCGAAACCATGGTGCCCGTCAGCATGTAGGTGGGAACGCAGACGACCATACCAACCCACAGCGCGGCTACACTGGTCCAAGTCCACGTGCGTTTTTCCTCGGAGACCGGCGCGAGGTCCTCGTTATATAGTAATGGGTCAGCTCGATCCGCCAACGTCCCCCCAGAACCCCTATTAGTATTTTGCTCAGACATTCGCGCAGACTAGGCAGAACGCCTTGCCGATGCCAAGGTAATTTGCCCGTAGGGGACTAGGCCTGAAGAAGCGATCACGAGCTTTTTCGAACGATGGTGGTAAACTAATCCCATGTTTCGGAACGCGTTCATCATCCTTTCGTTTGCGTTGGCAAGTAGCATTTCGTGCGACGGGGGCAAGCGCACTGTGGTGCAGTCGGATGGGGGAGGGGGCGATACCGCTGAGTTCCGGGTTGCGGACCTGACGGTCAACGATGCCCCATTTCGGGACGCTACCCTCACCACCGATGGTAGTGGTTTAAATGATGGGGGCTGGGAGTCTTGTTTCAGCGGGGAATCGAGTTCGGTGAGTTGGGAACTCAAGACGTGCAGTATGGCTGGACCAGCTTGTCTGATTCGCGAGCATCAGGTCGATTGCTGCGGCACGATCCGCTACGTAGGCGTTGCCGCCTCTGAGGTGACAACGTTCGAAGCCTGTGAAAAAACTTGGCGAAATAGCCTTCCCGACTGCGACTGCATGGCCCAGCAGCCTCAAGCGGAGCAGCCCTTGGGGGCGCCGGTAGGCCCCGACGGTGCGGCCGTTGACTGTACCAACTGTACCATGTCGTCTTGCGTTTGCATGACATCCCCTTTCATATAGGGCACTTCCAACCCACGATTTTCGACTTCCAACCCGCCACTTATGCTTGCTGAATCGGTGAGAATTTGCCATGTTGCGCCCTTCGGCCGGGGGGCCGCGACTTGCTCTGATGGCGATTCGTGAGGTGCGTTTTGAAACGTTCAGTCGACAACACAAAAAATGCGGAAGAAGAGTTGCTGCTTCAACGCGACACCTTGCTCAACACCTCCCATGATTGGTTTGATATTCCCATCACACCTGACGTCGAGCTGGACGGCGCGGATTTCGAAATCACGATCGACGTTGATGACGATGCGCTGGGCGCGCAATCTTCGGCTCCCGAAATGGCGCAATATGCCCCGGGCCGGATCGACCGTGAAATTGTTCATGCCCAGCTAGCCGACCTATGGATGCCCGGTGCGGCAGGACATTTCGTAAACAAGGAAGAGCCTTTCATCGCTTTGGCCGAAACGGTCGTGGCCACCGACGATTTGCAGAATGTATTTCTCACCTCGGCGGAAGACAGCGACGGAAAGACGACCTCAGCCATCAAGCTCGCCACTCTACTCGGCCAGCTTTGGGGCGCGCGGGTATTGCTGATGGAGGCAAACTTCCAAGCGCCTGCCATAGCCACCGCATTGGGTATGGATCCAGCGCTTTGTTTCGCGTATCAGCTCGCCACGCGTGAAGCCGATGACCAACCGCTCTGGGTGAGTCATATCCACAGCCTCTCCATCGACGTACTCGCAATTCGCCGCGATTTTGACGCCACTTCGTACGGTGCAACCTACGAGGCTTTCTATTCTTGTCTCTGCCAAGCTTCGGATGCCGGCTACGATTATATTGTGATCGATGGGCCGTCCGCGCTGGGGGCTTTTGACATCACCCCCTTCATGGAGATGTGCGATGGCGTGGCCATGGTGGCTCGGGTGGGCAAGACCAACGGCGTTTCTGTGAGGCAAGCGGCTGAAGCGCTGCGCCCCTACCGCATGATCAGCACGGTGGTACTCAAAGGTTAACTCCGGGTTAACTGCCGGTTAACTGTCCAAACTTAAAGGGAAATGCTGCCACATCAGGCCCTTTGTTTCAGTGTGATTTCCTGCGTAAATAAAAAAGCCGTTCCAAATCGAGTACCTGGTTCACAACGCCCCGCGTCACGTCTATAGTCCCTCTCCGTACACATTCAGCGAAAGGGGCCATAAATGGCAAACGAACTCCGTTTTGATGAAAAGGTCGTGGTGGTAACTGGAGCGGGCAACGGTCTTGGCCGCACGCATGCGCACCTCTTCGCCAGTCGTGGCGCCAAGGTAGTGGTTAACGATTTGGGAGGTGGGATGCGTGGTGGCGGTAGTGGATCCGCGGCAGCCGACAAAGTTGTCGAAGAGATCAAAGCCGCCGGTGGTGAAGCCGTGGCGAACTACGATTCCGTCGAAGCTGGCGAAAAAATCGTGCAGACGGCGCTGGATACCTACGGCCGTATCGATGTCCTCGTCAACAACGCGGGCATTCTTCGTGACGTTAGCTTTGCCAAGATGACGGTCGAAGATTGGGATCTGATCTATCGTGTTCATGTAAACGGTAGCTTTCAAATGACCCGCGCTGCCTGGCCGCATATGCGAGACCAGAAGTATGGTCGTATCATCATGACCGCTTCCGCGGCAGGCATTTACGGCAATTTCGGCCAAGCCAACTACAGCATGGCCAAAATGGGTCTCGTTGGGTTTGCCAGCACGTTAGCTTTGGAAGGCGAGCGTCGTGGCATTCACGTCAACACCATTGCGCCTATCGCAGGCTCGCGGCTAACCGAAACCGTTTTGCCTCCCGAGATCACCGAAGCACTCAGTCCTGAATTTGTCAGCCCCTTGGCTGCGTATCTCTGCCACGAATCGTGTGAGGAAACGGGCGGTCTCTTTGAGGTCGGAGGTGGCTTCTACGCCAAACTTCGTTGGGAACGAAGCGAAGGCAAAACCTATCGTGTAGGTCGTAAAGTTAGCATTGAGTCGATGAAGGAAAGCTGGGGCGCGATCACTGGTTTCGAAAACACCGACCATCCAAGCGATATCACCTCTTCGATGCAACCTATTCTGGCCAATGTACAGGCCGGACCCAGCAAAGGCGGCAATGAGTTCATCGATGTGGACGAGGCGTTGGGGTACGAATATCCTGAGGCGACGTCCAGTTACGACGAACGGGATTTGGCGATCTACGCCCTAGGTGTGGGTGCGGCTAGTGATCCCCTCGACGACAAAGGCCTGCAGGTCGTGTACGAAATGCACTCTGATGGTTTCAAGGCGCTACCAACCTACGCGGTGATACCGGCGCTCAATGCCATCATGGAGGCCGGCAAGAAAGGTATTCAAGCGCCTGGCATGAATTACGGTTTCGACCGAATTTTGCACGGTGAGCAATATACCGAACTAAAACGTCCGCTACCTCGAAGCGCCAAGCTCACCCACCGCACCAAAGTCAAAGATATATTCGACAAAGGCAAGAATGCGTTGGTGATTTCGGAAACCCGAAGCTACGACGAAAACGGCGATGAATTGATGGTCAACGAAATGACCGTCGTCGTCCGTGGTGCCGGTGGTTGGGGGGGAGATCGTGGTCCCTCTGAGCAAACGGCTACCCCCGAACGAAAAGCCGACGCATCGGTAACTGAGCACATTCCAACGAACCAAGCTTTGCTCTATCGTCTATCCGGCGACTGGAATCCGCTTCATGCCGATCCGGCCATGGCCAAAGCCTTCGGTTTTGAGCGGCCGATTCTTCATGGTCTTTGTAGCTTCGGCTATGCCGCGCGTCACGTCATCGACACCTATAGCGGTGGCGACCCCCGCTATTTCAAAAGCATCAAGGTTCGTTTTGCCGACAGCGTATTTCCCGGCGAGACCCTGATTACCGAGATGTGGAAAGAAAGCGATACGCGTATCGCCTTTGCGTGCAAAGTGAAAGAGCGCGACAAAGTGGTTATCTCCAACGCGGCCATTGAACTCTATACAGAGATTCCCAAGCCAAAGCCCAAGGCGAAACCCGCCGCGGCTTCTTCTGCGCCAGCCTCAGCTCCGGTGTCTAGCGAGCCCATCAGCGCGGATGTATTCGCTGGTATCGCAAAGTTCATTGAGCAGAATAGCGATATGGTCAGCCAGGTGGCCAATGTCTTCCAATTCAAGCTATCGGATCCTGCCAGCGTTTGGACAATCGATCTGAAAAACGGTGCGGGTGCCGTCGCGTCGGGTACCGAACCGAAGGCCGATTGCAATCTCGAACTCACCGACAAAGACTTCATGGATATGTGCACCGGTAAGGCCGATGCTCAGAAACTCTACTTTGGTGGCCAACTGAAGATTTCAGGGAATGTCATGGCCTCTCAGAAACTCGAGTTTTTGAAGAAGCTCGATCCAGAACTGGTTGTTGCCGCGGCTAAGGCACGCGTAGGCAGTGGTGGCGAAGTTGAAGTTGCAGCGGCCGCAGCACCTAAAGGACCTGCTAGCGAGGATGTCTTCATCGCCATCGAAGACTACGTTAGCAAACATCCCGAGTTGGTAGAAAAGGTGGGGACTGTTTTTCAGTTCAAACTTTCCAATCCCGACAGTGTGTGGACCATCGATCTCAAATCCGCAAAGGGGGCCGTGGTTGGTGGTACAGAGCCCAAGGCGGAGTGCACCCTCGAAATGGCCGAATCCGATTTCTTGGATATGACCAGTGGCAAGGCCGACGCGCAGAAACTCTATTTCGGTGGCCAGTTGAAGATCTCTGGCAACGTGATGGCTTCCCAGAAGCTGACGTTCCTCCAGAAGATTGATCCCGAAGAAGCCAAGGCGGCTGTCCTGGCCGCCAGAGCAGAAGGGCGTACACTCGGGCAGGCCGGCGGTGGCGGGACTGAGGCCAAGGCAGCCCAAGCGCCGATCTTCTTCGCCAAACTAAAAGACCGACTAAAAGAGAACGGCGGTTTGGTGAAAGAAGTCGCTGCGTGTATTCAGTTTCATATCAGCGAACCGGAAGGTCATTGGACAGTGGATATGCGGTCCGGCGAGGGATCGGTGACGGAAGGTCAAAGCGATGATGTCGACGTGGTCTTCTCGCTATCCGAGGAAGATCTCGTAGCGCTTGTAGCGGATCCGTCGCAAGCGCGAGACCTGTATCAGCATGGGAAATTCACGATCCTCGGTGATCTAACAGTGGCCCATCGGCTTGGTTTCATGAAGAAATTGGCGTAGGCGTCCCCACGCTACGTAACGATCAACTTCGATATGTCATAGTTGTGGCACGAGGAGATTTGAGATGAGTAAGAAGGTAAATGTAATCGGCGTGGGAATGGTCAAATTCGCCAAGCCGGGAAAAAGCGACCCGTATAATGTTATGGCCGCCGACGCCGCTAAAGTCGCACTCGGTGATGCCGGTGTTGAATATGGTGAAGTTCAGCAGGCCTACGCCGGCTACGTGTATGGCGATAGTACCTGTGGCCAACGCGCAATCTACGATGTTGGATTGACGGGGATTCCGATCTTCAACGTCAATAGCAATTGTTCCACGGGCTCCAGCGCCTTGATGCTAGGCCGACAGGCCATCGAGGCGGGTGTCGCTGAATGCGTTCTGGTCGTCGGTTTCGAACAAATGGAAAAAGGCGCACTCGGTTCTAAATACAACGACCGCGTCAATCCTCTAGAGGCCCACGCGAACCTCATGAACGAGGTGCAAGGGTTCAATCAGGCGCCACCAGCCGCGCAAATGTTCGGCGGAGCGGGGCGTGAGTACCGCTGGAAATACGGCACAAAGCGCGAAACCTTCGGCAAGATCGCAGTGAAGGCGCGCAAACATGCCAGCAACAACCCCTATGCTCTTTTTGGCCAAGTACTCAGCCTGGAAGAGATCATGGATGCTCCTCAGGTATTTGATCCGCTGACCCGTTACCAATGTTGTCCTCCAACGTGTGGCGCCGCCGCCGCCGTTTTGGCCTCCGACGAATTTGCGGCGAAGCATGGCATCACCGATTCGGTCTATATCGCCGCTCAAGCCATGAGCACGGATTTTTCTTCGAGTTTCGAAGAGAAGAGCATGATCAAAATGTGTGGCTACGATATGAGCGTATCGGCTGCAAAATCGGTATACGAAGCTGCCGGCGTGGGTCCTGAAGACGTGGATGTGGTCGAGCTACACGATTGTTTTACCGCCAACGAACTGCTCACCTATGAAGCTATTGGCCTTTGCAAAGAGGGTGAGGCCGAAAAATTTATCGAGGGTGATGATAATACCTATGGCGGCAAAGTCGTGACCAACCCATCGGGCGGTCTGCTCTCGAAGGGGCATCCTATTGGGGCTACCGGCTTGGCGCAATGCACCGAACTCGTCTGGCAACTACGGGGTACTGCTGAAAAACGCCAGGTGGACGGCGCACGC
>Ga0257122_1001012_pt1 | contig 21374 bp, 23 predicted proteins | sample SI106_120metaG_FD_190146 | JGI IMG/M metagenome (GOLD analysis project Ga0257122, IMG submission 190146) | Marine microbial communities from Saanich Inlet, British Columbia, Canada - SI106_120 | ecosystem: Environmental > Aquatic > Marine > Inlet | place: Canada: British Columbia | collected... | reverse complement strand
CCAAAAGTAAAATTTAAATTACCGACAATAAAAAGAGAGGCGGAAATAATGACGTCTTTTTGTAAACTAAGAAAGACTGGATGGGATAAGAGTAGAACGGTTTATAAAAACCATCCAGAACTTGGGAAAATACTAAAAGATAAAAAATCCGACGATTATTATAAATACGTACACAAATACTCTAGTAACTTTATTAAAAAGAATAAAAAGAAATTAGAAAAATTAGTTAAAGAATATCAAATACAGTGGGATAAGATAAACGATGAATATCTTAAGACTTTATCTGAACATTTTGAAACTGATTATCCAGCAGATAGAAAAATCATTACGGCGTATGTTTCTATAGTTCCAATATTCCCCAGATTTTTAGATAGTTGGAGTTTTAATGTAAGTTCTAAGAATCCTGATTTTATGATACCGATAGCAATGCATGAAATAGTACACTTCCTATATTTTAAAAAGTGGATGGAGGTTTTTCCTAAAACAAAAAGAAAAGAATTAGAAAATCCGCATTTGATTTGGAGATTAAGTGAGTTATTAGCCCCTATCATTCTAAATCACAATAAAGATATCCAGAAAATATTAAAATATAAACATTGGCATTATTCTGTATTTCAAAAGGTAAAAATCGGCAAAAAAACAATGATCAAACATTTCGAAGACCTATATAAAAAACACTTAAAAAATGGTGAGCCATTTGAAGAATTTCTAAAAACTAGTTGGGCTGAAGCTAAAAAGCATAGGAAGATAATAGAAAATATCTAATATATTTCACATACCTCAAACGGCTCAACGACTTGAGCCATTCAGACTTAAACCCTTGACAAATTTAATAATATAAGGTATTCTATTTAAGAAATTATAAGACCTTTAAAAATTAAATATAAATACCAAACAAATCTAAACTCAAAAGAAAGGAGTCAGAAATGGCTAAGTTTAAAAAGAGGAATCATCAAGAAGATGCATTAAGAGAGATAAGAAAAGCAGAGAAGAAGGCGTTGGTTACAAAAATTCAGATAGAAAAAAGAGCGCTTGTGATTATGGCAAGTGGTCTAGGTAAGACTGTACTGTCTGCATTTTATGCAAAAGAATGGCTAAAAAGACATGGTGGTAGAGTTTTGTATCTTTGTGACCAAAACTACATCCTTGAGCAGGCAGAAGTAACATTTCGGTCTATCATAGGAGGAGCATCAAGTTATGGCTTCTTCCACGGTCAAGAGAAAACAGCTCATCGTGTTACATTTTTATTTTCCTCATTTCAAACAATGAGAGAAAGTAGGAATGGCTTTAAGCAGAAAGAATTTTCTTTAGTGATTGTAGACGAGAGTCATCATTCACATGCAGAGACTTATTTGCCAACTCTGGAATATTTCTTGCCAAAATTTACTCTTGCAATGACAGCAACACCAGGCAGAACTGACCTGAAAGACATCAGGGAAATATATGGTAAAGAGATTTTTTCTTTTCCTATAGAGAAAGCTCTCGCGGAAGGGTTGTTATCAAAAGTAGATTATCAAGTAGTTACAGATGAGTTACAGAATCTTGATTTTTTAAAGACGCCGGTTGGTAAGTTAAGTATTAAGGCATTGAACAAAAGAATCTTTGTAAAGAAGAGAGATAAAGAAATCGCAGACATTATCAAAAGAAAAATGTCACAGATATCAAACGCTCGTACAATAATCTTTTGTCCATCGGTTTACTATTGTGAACATCTTAGTAAATTTTTACCAAATAGTTTACCGATTCATAGCAAGATGTTACAGAGAGATCAAGATCTTGGATTAAGAGCCTTTCGTAATGGTACAGCAAACACAATTCTTACTGTTGATAAGTTCAACGAAGGAGTTGATGTGCCAGACACAAACGTGGTTATTTTTCTTCGTTCAACCGCTTCTTCAACTATCTTTTTCCAGCAATTGGGAAGAGGTTTAAGGAAGGTTGATGGAAAGGAGTGCGTACATGTACTTGATTTTGTTGTAAATTGCGAGCGTATAGAGATGCTTGACGGATTTTGGAACAAGGTTAAGAAGAATGTTAAAGACGTAAAGAAAGAAAGAGGTTTGAAAGGACCTGTTAATATTGATGTTGGTAATATTAGATTTACCAGTGTAGCCCGCGATGTATTAAACGTAATAGCAAAAATCCGCGGAGGATATACGAAAGAGGTGTTGATACAGCAGTTAAAAGATTTAGCTAAAGAGTTAGGAAGAGTGCCAATGACTAGAGAAGTGAATAAAGCAAGTAAAAAAGGCGTTTGTGCAACAGCAGAGACATTCGCAAATATTTTCGGTTCATTCAATAAAGCGTTAATAGAGGCAAAGTTGGGTGTTAATATAAGAAAGGGTTATTCTAAAAAAGAATTAATACCCTTGCTACAGAAACTTGCTAAAAAACTCGGTAGAACGCCAAAAACTGAAGATGTTATGAAGGCTAGTGAGAGACGTGAGTGTGCGTCATTGCAAACTTTTAAAAGACTCTTCGGCACATTCAATAAAGCGTTAATAGAGGCAAAGTTGAATGTTAATGTAAGAAAGGGTTATTCTAAAAAAGAATTAATATTCATGTTGCATAGTTTAGCAAAAGAGTTGGGTGGAGTGCCGTTCAGTGGAGATGTTACGGAGGCGAGTCAGAGAGGTAAAGCTGGTGAGTATGCATCGCTAAGAACCTTTGTAAATGTCTTTGGCACATTCAATAAAGCATTGAAAGCAGCAGGAATGAAACCAAATCATGAGAAAAAGTTAATAAGTAAGTGAGTTAGTTTTGTGTAGTATGGCAAGAGCTTTAATTTAATTAAAGTTCTTGCCAAATTTAGTTCTTTTATTTTGTGTATAGTAAACATCCAATTATTTGGGTGTTTTTTTGTTGGAAATAAATATATAAAACTATATGTATCAAAAATATTAATTTGGTATACTTTTAGATATGAAAAAGAAAATCATATTTTTTGATGGTGATGGTACTCTTTGGTATCCGAAATTAACAAAATACAAAGAAAAGCCACACTGGGTGTATCTAAAGAGTAAAAACGCTAATGAGCATTATAAATATTTAGTAATGATACCAACTGTTTTATCTACTTTAAGAAAATTAAAGAAAATGGGAATAATTACTGTATTACTTAGTACGCATCCTCATCCTCCTAAAGAAGCTGATTCTATTATCAATCATAAAGTATCCCACTTTAAATTAAATAATTTTTTTGATGAAATTCATGCAACAAGAGAATATCATCAATCAAAAGGTGAATTTATTATTAAAATTCTAAAAAAATATAGTATTCCAAAAAATAAAGCGCTAATGATTGGGGACAATTATCATTGGGATTATAAGCCAGCAGTAGATGTCGGAGTAGATGCTTTATTAATTGAGTCAGAGTATATGAAAAAAGACAATCAGGGTAAGAAGATAAAAAGAGTCATTAAAAAGTTATCCGATATTTTTGATTATATTTAAAAATTATTTGGTATTATACTTCTATAATGACAATAAATAAACCAAAGATCGAAGATATAGACGATATTAGGAAGGTTTTAGAACAATGGACTGAAAAAGAAGAAGTTGTTAAACATCTACAAAATATAACTAATGAAATAAATGGTCATATCAAATTTAACCTGCACTTTTGGGTCGCTCGAGATGGTGGTAAGACAGTTGCAGTAACTGGTCTGTCTGACCCTTTACCAAAAGTAATACACTTAACAAAAAGTAAAAAACCAGCAGAGCTTAAAATTTTATATGTAGATAATACCCATAGAGGGAAAGGTATAGGTAAGTCATTGATGGATTTTATTGAAGAAGAAGCTAAGAAACAAGGATACTCAGAAATAATAATAAGAACTGCTGAAAAATACAAAGACACGGCTTGGGGTTTCTATGATAAATTAGGATATGAACGAGTGGGTGTTGTAAGTGGTGGCGATGGATTAAAATCTATGCAAGTGTTTTCTAAGCTTTTATAGTAAGAGTAAAAATACTATACTTAAGTAAATAATATTTTTTCTACTTCTTTCAAGATTTGATCTTTTGTTAAATCCGAAGCGTTAATTATATGGTCTGCGTATTTTTTTGTTGGCTCGACAAACTTATCGTGCATTGGTTTTAAAACTTTTTCTTTATATTCAGGATATTTAAAATGCACTCGGCGATCCCATCTTGTTTCATAATCAACATCAAGCCAAATTGAAGTATCTAAAAAGTTTCTGATTCTCTCATCAAAAAGTACAAAATGTCCTTCCACTAGTATTATCGGTTTTGGATTGAGTTCTACAGAGATTTTCTTACCAGTTTCTTTATACTCTGGGTTTAACTTTTTATTTTTAGTATTGATAGTTATAGATTTTCCTTGAGAGAGTTCTGATAAATCTTCCACAATTTTATCAAAATGGAGCATGTTTGGATGATCCCAGTTTCTAAAACCTTTAAATTCTGCTACTTCTGTGGATGATTTAAAGTAATCATCAAGTTGTATTAAACCTATTTTATTTGGATATTTGTCCTGCAACATATTAGAAATCGTGGATTTACCTGCGCCAGTTCCTCCTACTATTCCTACAAAGATTGGTTCCATAATGTTATTATTGTAGCATGAATGAAATACCCAATTGTTTTTATAGAGTAAGCGTTAAAGCTCTAGTGCTCGATGAAAGTCGTACAAAGTTTTTAATAGTACAAGAGAAAAACGGAGACTGGGCATTGCCTGGAGGTGGACTTGATTGGGGTACTACCCCACAAGAAGATTTACCACGAGAGATTCAAGAAGAAATGGGTTTAAAAGTAAAGTGGGTTGCAGGTAATCCGTCATACTTTCTTTCTGCAAAATCTAAAGGTAAGGAAATATGGGTTGCAAATATCGTATACGAAACAGAATTAGAAAATCTAGATTTCACTCCATCATATGAGTGTAATGCTTTAAAATTTGTAGATGCAAATAGCTTAGAGGGATTAACCATCTTTTCAAGTGTGAGAGAATTATCTGAAAAATTTAATCCTAAAAATCATACACCCAGTTAAACTTAACTCTGAGAATTAATTTAATGAAAATGCTATTTGTCTGCAGAGGAAATATGTTTAGAAGCCAGGTTGCGGAGGCGCTTTTTGAACGTGTGAAAGGTAACGGTGATGAAGTACGGTCATGTGGCACTTGGGTTGAGAAAGAAGGTTTGGCTGGTAGGAAGCTTGAGGAATTCTCAGAATTAAAAGGTTTAATTGAAACAATGAAAGAGAAAGGTTTTGACATCACTGAAAATACTTGTACACCGATTACACCTGAGCTTGTAGATTGGGCAGATAAAATAATATCAATGGCGGAAAAAAGCGAAAGTCCTGATTACCTACTTAGCAGTCCAAAAGTTACTTTTTGGAAAGTTGAAAATCCAAATAATTTTACAAAAGAAAAAGCACGCGATGTAGTTGAACAAATAGAAAGATTAATATCTATAGATACCTAAAATATTCCTACAACCCCGCTTCACTTGTTCTTAGTCCTACGTTGAAGATACCTGTTGGATTTGTCATATCAAGCTTGCCTACGAACTCAAAAGTATTTGCATCATATATGTAGATCATGTCCTTCTGCATCATTGAGACATATACGTATTTGCCGTCATAGGTAAATTCAGGATGGATCACCATACTGCCTTTTATAGGTACAATAGTTTTCACGATTGAAAGATCACGAGCGTCTATTATATAAAGCTCATCACTTTCATTAATTTCCCAAGTATCTATCCATACATAAGGATACCTGTCATCTCTTGTGTATGAGCGCGGGAACTGACTTGGATAATCAGTTTTAATATAATCAACGAGTTCCCATGTGTCGGTGTCTATTACAGTGGTCTTACCTTCTTCAATAGCTGGTATAAATGTAAGGTTCTTCCAAGTAGCACCTGGGCCAGTGTGTGGTTTTATACCTGTCTTTATCTCCCCCACTTCTTTCATTTCAAGTGCGTCTAATATCCACACGACGTTTGACTCTTCAATAGAAAATACAAGGTGACGTCCGTCAGGTGTGGCGTATCCGTCATGCATTATACCTCCATCGTCGCCCACATCCCAAAAATAATTAATAACAGGCATTGCGTTTTGTGCAGTATCAATAACCCAGACACTGTTAATATCTTTTAATGCAACAGCGAACATCTCGCCAAAATCAAGTAATGCTCCTGCCCTAGACATTGCACCGTCTTTAACACGCGTATCCATTAGAGGTATCTCTTTTACAACCTCAAAGGTTTTAGCATCAAGTATTACTAAAGTATTTGGTTCATAATTACCGATTGCTATATACTTTCCACTCTCAGTCAGAGCTGTGCCTCTTGAACTCTCCCCCACTTTTACAGATGCGGAAACTTCCGCTTTATTTAAATCAATCTTGCTAAGCCAACCGTCTCTTGAGATGAGATAACCGTACTTAGCGTCTGGAGAAAACACCATAGTATGCGGATGCTTCCCTAAATCTTTTATTCTTGCTACTACTGTATTTGTACTTCCGTCAACCAGAGCGATACCACCTGCACTTTTTTCTATTACGATCATAATGTCCCGCGGATTCCACTGATGAATGGTATATACTTCACTTTTTGGATCATATATAAAGACCTCTTCATCCTCATCAGTCTCTTCTTCTACACCATAACTAATCCCCGTATCTCCCACACCACTCATATCCATACTCATAACCATATCCATCTTCAAAGTAGGCGGCATAACACCGTCCTCGTCAGACACAAGTACCACAGAGTCTGCCACAGCTTCTCCAAGAACATTTATCTCTTTATGTAAAGGAGTAAAGAGTGCAGCTCGTATAGTGTGCTCACCTTTCGGTAAAGGGTCTATGTGGTGTACTTTTTCAAAGACCAAACTTACCAAGTTATCATTTATATACAAATGCACATGACCATCCTGCTTGCCAACTACAAAATTCTCAACTTCTATATTAATATCCCAGCCAGAGTCTACCTCCACTGCAGTAATTTTAATGTCAGGCCTACTTTTTACAACAGTGTTGTAACCAAAATAACCAAGGTAACCCACCACGACGACTATTAATACAAGAAAGACTAGATTTATATTTTTCATATATTTATATTAACACGACACAAAACAAAAAACCCGCCGTAAGGCGGGTTTTTTATGCGACTTTATTTATAGCTGCTACTAGACGGGATTTCTTTCTAGATGCTGTGTTTTGCTTTATAACTCCTCTCTTGGCTGCTTTATCTACTGCTTTATATACTTTTGGCAAGAGTGCCGTAGCTTCGTCCTTTTTCTTCTCTACAATAAGCTTCTTAATATCCTTTATAACACCCCTCATTTCACCAAGTCGGCGTACGTTAAAAACACGCTTACGCGCTGAGTTTCTTATCGCCTTTTTTGCTGATGATGTTATTGCCATATTTAATCTGCTAAAAATAGCACAGATATTATATAAACACAAGCTCGGAAAGACCTTTGTGTGCTTTCGATATATCGACACAATGAGGTATAATGCGACTATGATCGCTCAACTAAACGGGGAAATAGCTAGTATAAACGGCAATACTATAGTGCTTCTTGTAGGAGGTGTGGGCTATAAGGTTAATACTACTCTTGAGACTATTAAGAAGGTAAAGGAGTCAGGTAGCCCTACTATTTCAATAAAAACACATTTGGCGGTACGGGAAACATCTTTAGATTTATACGGATTCTTAAGAAACGAAGAGCTTGAATTCTTCGAGATGCTTATCTCTGTCTCTGGTATTGGACCCAAGTCAGCAGTTGCAATACTGAACGTCGCAGATGTTGAAACATTAAAAACCGCTGTCTCCACAGGTGAGAGCTCTTACCTTACAAAAGTTTCAGGAATTGGCAAAAAGAATGCAGAGAAGATTATCATCGAACTCCGCGACAAACTCGGCGCAATAGAAAGCTCCACAGACAATGCAAACATGCGCGAAGAGCTGGAAACATTAGAAGCGCTCCAAACTCTAGGCTACTCTACACGCGAAGCACGTGAAGCTATGAAACACATAAGCAAAGACGCAGCTACACCAAGTGAACGCATAAAAGAAGTTCTTAAAATACTTAGCAAACAAGAATAATGGAAACAATACTTAAAATAGGAAGAAAAATAATACCTAGTAAGATATTCCACGCACTTCAGCCTGTGTATCATTTTCTATTGGTCTTAGCTGGAGCTATGTATTACAAATTTCCCTCTAAGAAGATTTTCATAGTCGCAGTAACAGGCACAAAAGGTAAAACGAGTGTTACAGAACTTATAAATGAAATATTAAATGAAGCTGGACACAAAACAGCGCTCCTAAACACAATTCATTTTAAGATTGGAGACAAAGAAGAAAGAAATTTATTTAAAATGACAATGCCAGGGCGGTTTTTTATACAGCGCTTCTTAAGGAGTGCTATAGATGCTAAATGTAAATATATAGTAATGGAAATGACGTCAGAAGGTGTAAAGCAGTTTAGACATAAGTTTATAGCGCTTGATTCACTTATCTTCACAAACATTGCTCCAGAGCATATAGAATCACATGGCTCTTTCGAGAACTATCTAAACGCAAAGTTACAAATTGCCAAAGCACTTGAAAGCTCACCGAAGAAAAACAAAACAATCATCGCTAATAGTGACGACGAGCACGGAGAGAAGTTTTTAAATATTAAAGTTCAGAATAAAATACCATTCTCACTCAAAAGTGCGGAACCATACATGCTTTCAGAAAAATTCACAGAGATAACTTTTGACGGATTAAAAATGCATCTTAAACTTGTAGGTACATTTAATATCTATAATGCACTTTCTGCAATGGAATTTGCAAAGACGCAAAACATAGACACTCAAACCATAAGAAGTGCTGTTGAAAAATTTGTAGGAGCCAAAGGTAGAGTTGAGAGAGTAGAGGAAGGGCAAAACTTCACAGTGATAGTAGACTATGCGCACACAAAAGAATCTCTTGAAGCGCTCTATGGTGCATTTGATAAATCTGACAAGATTTGTGTACTAGGAAACACTGGCGGAGGAAGGGACAAATGGAAACGGCCAGATATGGGAAGTATTGCAGACAAATATTGTGAGCATATTATTCTCACCAATGAAGACCCTTACGATGAAGACCCTATGGAAATACTTAAAGAAATGAAAGAAGGTATAAAGAGAGACACCCTGCCTGCCGACAGGCAGGCTGAAATAATACTAAATAGAAGAGATGCTATAAAGAAAGCATTCACATTAGCTAAGGAAAAAGATATAGTATTAATAACAGGGAAAGGCACTGATCCGTACATAATGGAAGCAAATGGAAAGAAGACACCTTGGAGTGACACGCAAGTAGCAAAAGAAGAATTAAGTTCATATATCTTTAAACCTTAAATATAATTAATTATGGGAGCAAAAGGAGATTTAATATTTGTAATACTCATTATCGTTGCACTTGGTTTTGTGTGGGTGTTTACTGGTGGCCCAGAGCGAGCGCGTAACCAAGGAGTGTTCATAAAGCCACCTGCTCCACTTGATTCTGGAGGAACATATGGGGAAATCAATGTTGGTGGTGGTACACAGGTTAAAGTAGGTACTGGTAGCGAAGGCACTGCAGATACAGGACAAGACGAAACAACTATAGAGATATCAGAGTTTGAAAATAAAATTAGTATTAAAAGCAGTTCCACAGGACCAAAGAAGAGTGTTGTTCTAGAAGAATATATAACCCTGACTGCATCAAGCAGAAACAAAGAAAAGGTTTCAATAACAGGGTGGAAGCTTGAAAGCATGATATCAAAAAACCAAGTCACAATAGGCGGAGCGACAGAGGTGTATAGGTCTGGATTAGTAAACTCTGAGCCAGCTTTAAAGCTCTCCCCGGGTGAAACAGTAGTTATATCAACAGGATTTTCTCCTCTTGGCGCGTCCTTCAAAATCAATAAATGTAGCGGTTATCAAGAACAGTTTCAAGACTTCTTTCCCAAATTATCTAAAAAATGTCCTCACTCCGATGACGAATTTGACGACATCGTCTCAAGCATTCCTATAACTGATAATGTGTGTGAAGATTTTGTAGACAAGATTAGTAGGTGTGAAATGGTAGTAGACGCTTTTCCACTAGGCACATCAAGTCAATGTAGCGAGTTTGTTTCTGATACTCTAAATTATACAGGCTGTGTTAAAAAACACAGGAACGACTTAGATTTCTTCACAAAAGAGTGGCGAGTATTTCTAGGAAGAAATACTGAACTCTGGAGAAAAAGCCGAGAAGAGATAAGACTTATAGACAGTAGTGGTAAAGTTGTAGACACTTACACTTACTAAATATTTAATATCCGAAACAAAAACACCCCCACTGTGACAGACACATTGAGCGATTCTTTTTTACCTAGCATATTAATCTGAGCTATTTGGTCGCTCTTATCCAAAACAGCCTTAGAAAGACCCTTTACTTCATTACCAAACACAAACGCTGTGTTCTTTTTTATTGTTACTTTTTTATAATCTATTGCTTTACTTGATTGTTCAACAGCTATTATCTCTGTCTTATCTTTCTTTAATTTATTAATTACAGAAGTTACTGTCTTTGAATACTCCCAATCAATATTTTTTTGTGCCCCTAATGCGGTTTTAGCGACATCACTTCTCTCTCTTCCAAACCTATCAAGTGGAGTTGGGGTATAACCTGTCAGATATATTTTATCTATACCTGCGGCATCTGCAGTACGAAAGATAGCACCTACGTTCTGTACGCTTCTTATATTATGAAGTATTAAATATGTTTTATTATTCATGAATGTTATAATATATTAATGTTAAATATATTTCCAGATTTATTATTCTTACAAATCCTTGCACCGTTTATATTGCGTATTGCACTAGGAGTGATGTTCATATGGATAGGATATTCTTATTTGTTTAAAGACAGAGTTGCAGCAATAGCTCTACTCTCTAACAAATGGCCTAAAATCGCAAAGCCTTCTATACTGTTTGGCGGAGGATTTGCGATAGTTACAGGACTGCTTCTTATAGTAGGGCTCTTTACACAAGGTGCAGCTATCGCAGGGGCGCTTATTGCCATGGATGCATTGTTTGCCAAATTCTTATATAAAGAGTTCGACAAAGTAGTAAAATACAGCAAGATGTTCTATATCCTTATACTAATCATCTCTCTTTCCCTTATAGTCTCAGGTGCAGGAGCTTTCGCGATTGATTTACCGCTTTAAAATAGTCCGCCCGGTAGGATTTGAACCTACGACATTCTCCTTAAAAGGGAGCTGCTCTACCAACTGAGCTACGGGCGGATACAGATAGAACTATACAATATATAACGTTTTTATTCAAATCTATATCCCTAAAATAAATCTCTCCATTGCATTATCCATCTCATGGATTCCTTTACGTGTGTCATGGTATACAGACACCAATAAGTTTGAAAGTTTTTTAAGTTCTGTCTGTGAATAAACACCACCTCTTGCAGAGAGTATTAAGCTTTTTATCTTCCAAAACAATATGCCGTGTATTTGTTCGTCTGCAATATTATTCATCTTTGCCTTTTGATACAAAACCCAAAGATTCTTCTTGTCCCTCCTACCTAATGCATTAGCTAAAGAGAAAATATCAAATTTATCCAACTTGGAAGCCGGGCTCCCAAGTTGAAAAGATTGCACTTTCTCTGCATATTTATCAAACTTATTAAGTTCAGCTTTATTTAGCTTCTCTTCAAGGAAGATGAAGATGTTGGGCGATTCTGAAATCTTTTTTAGACTTTTCAGCAGTGTGTCTTTCGTATTTTTATCAGAAAACAGATTATCAAACACTATTATATATTTATTTGTAAAAAGCCCCTGCCCTCCTACAAATTCTTCAAGTCTATTTTCATCAAACTCACCTGCTTCTACACGAACAAAAGACGCATCTGGTTTTTTTACAAACATACTATCCAAAAGTGCGTGCAGTTTCTTACGCGATTTTATAACATCTGTTCCGTGTAATAAATAAATCATATTTTTTTCATCTCACCCCAATTATCCCCTACTGATACATCCGCCAAAAGCTCTATGTCATAAATATCTTTAGGATTAATCACTGACTCCATTATCTTTTTTATTTCTTTTGAGATTTCTTCTACTTTACTCTCTTTTATCTCATACACGAGTTCGTCATGTACTTGGAGTAAAAGCTGTGCGTCTTTTGAGATATTTTCTTTTATAAGATAGTCGTCAATACGCGCCATCGCTATCTTTATAATATCTGACTGCGTACCCTGAATAGGCGCATTTATAGCCATCCTCTCTGCCATAGCTCTAATATATGGAATACGTGAATTAATCCCCTCAAAGTGGCGTTTTCGGCCAAAATACGTCTCTGTATAGCCAAGACGCGCCGCATCTAGCTTTATCTCATGCATATAGTGAGACAGTCCTGAGAATACTTTAAAATACTCATTTAGGTATTTCTGTGCCTCGGCACGTGTTGTTCCTAAGTTTTCTTTAAGCGCATTCACTCCCATGCCGTACTGAATACCGAAGTTAATCACTTTTGCTTCTCTTCTCATTTCAGAGTCTACTTTATCTATCGGTACACCAAACACCTCTGACGCAACTATCGTGTGAATATCACCACCTTCTCTAAAGTTTTCTATAAGTTTTTCATCTTCTGAGAGAAATGCCGCAACACGAAGTTCTATCTGTGAATAATCAAGCGCGACGAGCTTGTATCCTTTACTTACAATGAAAGCGTCTCTAATCTTCCTACCAAGCTCTGTGCGTATTGGTATGTTTTGCAGATTAGGGTTTTGTGAAGACATCCTTCCCGTTGTCGTACCTGTCTGTATAAATTTTGCATGCAAACGATTATCTTTATCTAAAAGTTCTGGAATGTTGTCTATATAAGTTGAAAGAAGTTTTTGTAATTCTCTATATGCAAAGATTTCTTTGATTATAGGGTGCATATCTTTCATCTTTTGAAGCTCTGACTCTTTAGTGGACCGTGCACCAGTACCTGTCTTCTTTTGGTTCTTTGGTGCAAGCTCTAATTTGTCAAAAAGTACGACGCCGAGCTGTTTTGGCGAGTTAATGTTAAACTCTTCTCCTGCATGTTTGTAAATTTTCTTCTCAAGGGCAGATAATTGTTTATGATAATCTTTTGAAAGTGTCTTTAGATAACTTTTATCTATGAGAACACCTCTTTTTTCCATCTTTTCTATGACGGGAATGAGCGGAAGCTCAATGTCGTTTAAAACTTTCTCAAGTTTTTGTTTTTTAATTTCTGCATAGATATATTTTTGTGCATCTTCAAACTTTTTTTCATTTGCAAATTGTAGAATATCCTCAAGTGTAGGGTTTGTAGTATCAGAATGCAAAAGCCAAAGCGCTATACCGACTTTTTTAATATCTATCTCTGATACTTCTTCTCCGCCAGCTGGCGGATTCTCTTCCACACTTTCTTCTACATCTACCGCAGCACCAAATTCTCCCCTAATCCTTTGCGACAATGTCCTAAAACCAAGCTCTTGATACAGCTCTAATATTCCCTCAATTTCAAGGGCTTCCCTCCAGTTTTTCTCTGGTATTTTAAAGTCTATTGGTACATCAAGTCGTATAGTTGCAAGCATTTTAGAAAACAATGCTTCTTCTTCATTTTCCTCTAGAAGCCCTACAATACGTGGCTTTATACCAGCTTTTTCAAACTTACTTTTGTCTTTTTTGAGCACTTTATACATCTCTTCTATAGTGCCAAAATTTTGTATTAAAATAGTCGCTGTCTTCTCTCCAATACCGGCAATACCTGGGATATTGTCAGACGGATCGCCTCGCAGTCCTTTATAGTCTGTTAAAAGCTTTGGGCCAAAACCAAAGCGTTCATTAACCCCGTCTTCATCATAAATTACTATTTCTTTTATCCCCTTTTTTTGTGTATATACACGAACTTTTTTATTATCTACAAGCTGAAGTGTGTCCATGTCGCCAGATGCGATTATTACATCAATATCTTTTTTATTTCTGACTTGATGTGCGATGGTTCCGAGTACGTCGTCTGCTTCAAAGCCTGCTTTTTCATAAATCGGAATATTAAATACTTCAAAAATATCTCGTGAACGATTAATCTGAGTTATAAGGTCGTCGTCTGTTTTTGCGCGTCCTGCTTTGTAGTCTTCGTACACTTCGTGTCTGTATGTCGGCTCTGGCAAGTCATAACATGCTACTAAGTAGTCCGGCTTTAAGTCGTCAATTATTTTCAAGAGCATTGCAGAGACACCGTAGAGCGCACCAGTAGGCTCCCCCTTGTCGGACGTAAAATCAGGCAATGCATGATACGCCCTATGCAGTATCGCATGCGCATCAAGGAGTACTAACTTCTTTTTCTCTCCGCCAGCTGGCGGATTTTTCTTATTACTCATATACCAATTTTACCATAAATGAAAAAGGGCTGAAAACTAATAGAAATTAGTCCAGCCCTCAGTAAAATCTAAATCCTTACTCTTGTTCTCTTACTCCTATTCCAATACAGGAAAAGATTTAAGAATTTGTTCCTTTGTAACTCCAGAGAGTTGCAGGAACTGTGTTATTAGCTCCTTGTCTTCTCCAAGGTAATGTCCAAGGACATGAACGTCTTCGCCACTGTAATTTACATATAAAGCACCGCAGTGTCTATCACCAAAGCTATAATTTATTTTTATAGGACTCTGTGATTCATAGGTGCCAACATAACCCCTTGCTTCAATTTCTCCTTCGCAAGTTTTTAATACTTGCCTAAGATCACTTACGTCATCAGCAAACATTACTTGTGAAAAAGAAAATAGAGATACAACAACTACTAGTAAAAATATAGATAGTTTGTTTTTCATTTTCGGTCCCCTTTCAAGAGATGAAAATTAAAAAAGTAAAAGAACAAGATGCTTATATAATAGCATCTTTAAGGCTATTTGTCAAGCTTTTAATATCCCTCTCCAATAATTACTATTGCTGTGTTCTCTGGAACAAAAATCAATCTTACACAACAGATTATCTTTGGTACAAGCCGCACAACAAACAGAACCTAAATACCAGATGGGATTGTGTACTTCCCAAGCTTTTAAATCTTTTTCTTTCAGAAAGATAGAGATTTCTCTCCTAATATAATTGCTTACCGTCTTTATACACCTACTATGTCCCTCCATTTTAAAGATTCCGAACTTACTCAACATTGATATGGTATGCACATCAACAGGAAAAGTATCATCCGGAGCCTTGATACTAACTAGTTCTTCTAATGTCATCCTATATAGGCTATACAACTTCGGACCCCAGCCAGGGAAAGATTTGGACTTAATAAACTCATCAACAGATTCGTAATCACTATCAAATCTTGAAATATTTTCTATTCCTCCTAAGGATTCCTGGCATTTCTTCATCCAGCCTATTTGTCTCTTAAAAAATGGAATATGTCTTTCTGAAGTAAGAGTAAGTTCATCAAAAAGACGCTCTACTTTTATGCCGTCTTTTATTAATAGATCTATTTTTTTGATCAATACAGAACTGTGTGATCTAGGTGTCAAAAAACAAAAATAAAATAAAAATATCTTATACTCATCTGAACCAACGACAACGCCATCTGGTACATAATGTTGCGGTAAAACAATACTATTACCTTTAATTTTCCAATCTGCTGCTAACCTTACCAATCTAGGAAGGTTTTTATGCAAAATTTTCATTTTTATACCCTCCTTAAAAGATTATTAAAATTAATTAATTCCGTTACATTTGTAACATATTTAGACATATTCGCAACAAAAATATTTATTTAACCTCAATCTCTCTTGTATTTTCGTCCACAAACTTAAAGATTATTTCTTGCTTACTTTCAGGTAGGATATCTTCTACATTATTTGGCCATTCTATGAATATTATATTTTTAGGGTTCTTAGATACCTCTTCCCAGCCTATAGTCTTTAACTCTTCGCCACTCTTTAACCGATATGCATCTATATGGATTAAGTTATCAAACTCTTGATTCTCTAATTTATAAATCTTCTCTATAACAAAAGTCGGGCTAGTAACAGTGTTCTCTATACCAAACGCTTTTGCCACAGCTTTTACAAAGGTCGTTTTACCAGAGCCAAGGTCTCCATGCATTGCCACCACAAAGGCTAAGCCTTTATCAGAAGCTTTAATATTTCCCACAAATTCTTTTGCCAGCTTTTGTGTTTCTTTTAAACTTTTAGATATCATAAAACTAACTTTATCATTTTTTAGACGTAAATAAAGGGAAATGAGTTTCTCGCGAATCTCACTTCCCTTTTATCGTACATAACCTCGATATCCAGTGTTCCAATTTCTATTGGACCTAGATCTTCTATGTCTAGAATTTCCCCAACCCCAATTACTGCCCAAGTAATTAATCCGCCTTCCACTATATACATTATTATAATATATAAGCCTTCTTCTTGATGGCCAATAGCGCCCTCTTACAACATTGGACTGAATATTGAAATTAAAAAGAGCTAAACCGCTACTTTTCTTACACGAACCATTACATCCGTAGTTACCACAGCTATTACAGATTCCTGCACCAGCATCCATGTTTATAACATTGGTTTGGGAATACAACACAGAACTGCTTTGTTTCTGGCACTTAGTACCACCGTGACTACCAAGCTGTGAATAACGGACCATATGCACAGGACAATAATATCTACCCGTATTGTTATTTATTGGCCTGTAAGTCGCACACCCACTCAATACTCCAATCAGGAGTATTAGAGACATGAGTATTGTTATAAATCTTTTAACTTTCATAACATCCTCCTTCCTCGGCTCCTGACCGAATAAAATTTATTAAACTAAAAATAACTCTCTACTTAGTCTTACTATAGCATATGCACCATATTTGTCAATGCTTTTGCCCTATCCACACAGTAAGCCAAATCTCTTGATTTATAGCCAAAAAGCTGTTATTGTCAAAAGTAGATAGAGAAGAGGGGCGACATCTCTGCACATTGTAATTAGTAATGTCTTATTAAGAAGTTTTTATCTTTCTGTCTTTGACTGGAGGTAATTATGCTTTTCAAAAAATTTCATCTTATCCTGGCTATCTTTGTTATGGCGTTAGCACTATTAGTTGTGACTAATGTGTATGCCAACGACAACGATGGTCAAAAAGGAAGTGGTGTAGTTCTTGCAACCACAGGTAGTGGTTTTGCAAATACGGCAGTAACAACTGATGGTATTACTGGTATTATGAAGAAGTACTTCAATGAAGATCTGAGATGGCACGAGAAAGACCCACTGTTGTTTACAAGCTTGGGTAAGCCCAACTACGGAGGAACCTATACGCCATATTTTGACAAAAGCCTTCTTACGAAGAACACCGGAACTGACCTGGTACCCTCAGCATACGCCGCTATCAGAGGAACTCCTGGTATAACAGAAGACCCTTACGAGGCATGGCAACGAAAGATTGATGAGCGGGAAAAAAGACATGATATGTATCTTGGGTGCTTAAGCGAAAAGTTCAGTACAATGATTAAAGCGATCCAGGGTAACACATCTTCCGTAACAGCCGCGCTCACATATAAAGGAACAACAGCGCTGGCAACACAAAAACCTATAGGAGACGGTAATCTGCTGAAGTTAAAAGAAGGATTGACCACACAGGATATGACAAGTGACAATATCGTGGCAATGCAGAACACAGGTCGTGCCGAAATTCCGCTTTTTACAGAACTCGGACTAAAGGGTGTAAGATTATCAAAGGATATGCAAACTGCAGCAGCTGCAAGAACCGGTTTAAGTCTTACCAACTTTGATGAAGATGAAATGGTAGGCAGGATAAGTACACTGGAAAAAGTAAGCATTGTATGACAAATTGTAGCCGGGTAGCAACGACCGGCAAAGAAGTGAAGTAAGTAGTTAGTATGATTTACGGAGAGTCGCTCCTCCTCTATCATTTATTTGTACATTTTAAGAAAAAGACCCCCCAGCCTTTCTATAAGGCTGGTCTTTTTTTATTAAAAATCTCTCCTCTTTTCCTGAGATATTACCACACGGTTTTTGTGTAAAACAAATATTGTAAGTCAGGAGAAAAGACGCTAGTATGAAACTATGGTTACCTTTGACGAAACAAAGTCAAACAAAAGGGTTGCAAACCTCCGCAAGAAGGAAGAGGAGGATTTAGCAAGCATTCTCTCAAACAAGTATGGACTTGAATATATTGACCTTTCTGCTGTATCTATAAATACAGATGCCCTTCAGCTTATAACCGAAGAGACATCTAAAGAAGCTGAGATGGCTATTTTTAATAAAATCGGTAAGAAGATCTCTATAGCGGTACGTTCTCCAAACAACGAAAAAGCAAAAAATGTAATAAAAGAGCTTGAGGAAAGAGGTTTTATACCGAAACTCTTTATGGTGTCTTCAACCAGTATAGAACGTGCTATTAAAAGGTACGCTGACGTCTCTTTTGCAGTTGAGACAAAGGCCGGAATGCTAGACATTTCAGGCGAAGAAATACAAAACATAACAAATGGAATAAAAAACATAGACGATGCAAAAAAACTCGTCGATGAAACCCTAAGCCTTAAAAAGGCTCATAGAGTGTCACGAATACTTGAAGTAATACTCGGTGGCGGGCTGTCCCTTAAAGCATCTGATGTACATATTGAACCAGAAGAGTCTGCGGTACGCCTAAGGTACAGACTTGACGGCGTATTGGTAAACATTACAGAGATTGACTTAGAAACATATAAACTACTTCTCTCAAGAATAAAACTAATCTCTGGACTTAAGATAAATCTAAAAAACACAGCCCAAGATGGAAGGTTTAGTATTAAAATCAATAAAGGTGACGTAGAAATAAGAACGTCAATGCTACCAGATGCATATGGCGAGTCTATTGTTATGCGTATTCTAAATCCAGACACTATTTCATTGTCTATGGAGAATTTAGGTATTGAGAAAAAGCTTTTTGAAGTATTAGAGAAAGAAATAGGCAAACCAAACGGCATGATACTTACCACAGGGCCCACTGGCTCAGGTAAGACGACGACGCTTTACGCATTTTTGAAAAGAATACAAACTCCAGAGAAAAAAATAATAACAATAGAAGACCCTATTGAGTACCACTTGCCAGGCATCGTACAAACACAAACTGACGGAGAGAATTATACATTTGGAAACGGCTTACGCTCAACACTCCGTCAAGACCCTGACATCATAATGGTGGGAGAGATCCGAGACGAAGACGTAGCGTCAACGGCTATCAATGCTGCGCTCACGGGGCACCTTGTGTTCTCAACACTTCACACCAACAACGCTGCCGGTGCATTCCCCCGTCTTATTGACTTAGGCATAAACCCTAAAATCATAAGTTCTGCTGTGAACATAGTACTTGCGCAGAGGCTTGTAAGAAAGCTTTGTGAATCTTGCAAAAAACAAGTAGAGCTTAGTGCCGACAAAAAGGATTTAATAAATAAGGTCCTCAAGACAATACCAGAAAAAGAAAATCTCCCTGAGGATGTGTCCACGGTATGGGAAGCCACTGGGTGTGACGAATGCAATAACACAGGGTACCAGGGGAGGATCGGTATATACGAAGCTGTTGTAATGGACGAAGAGGTTGAAGCTCTTGTAAAGAGCAGCGCGAGCGAGCGAGAGATAGCAAACACCGCAGTGAGTCAGGGAATACTGAATATGCAGCAAGACGGAATGCTAAAAGTCCTTAAGGGCGTGACGTCACTTGAGGAATTAGAAAGAGTGGTAGAAGTTCTTTAAAACAAAAGCGCGCGCCCTTCCGGGCGCGCGCAATATATCGAAATCATGAATCTCTAAGCAATCTTTTAATCGTGAAACTAAAAGTGAGCTTCTCCGCTAAGGAGTACTCGAGCAAGTCCATCCGAAGATGGGACCAAAGCGTCCTCGCGGAGGGCGTCGGTTTGCTTAGAGATTTATGCTCTCGATATTGATACTTTCAATGTTACGTAAATACTAGCATATAAAATAACTCATGTCAAGCCCTAACGACAAAAAGAAGGAATCTAATGGTAACGGCCTTAAAGCATCGCTCGATACAACACTTCGCCCAAAACACTGGGACGAGTACGTAGGACAGCCAAATATTAAAGAAAACCTTAGAATACTCCTTACTGCAGCTAAAGAGCGCTCTCATCCACCAGAGCATATTCTTTTCTATGGCCCACCAGGACTAGGCAAGACCACTCTTGCACACCTCATATCTAAAGAGCTTGGCGCTCAAGTACGAGTTACCTCAGGACCTGCTATTGAAAAGGTAGGTGACCTTGCAGCTATACTCACAAACCTCGGTGACGGTGACATACTTTTTATAGATGAAGTACACAGACTTAATAAAACCATAGAAGAGGTACTCTACCCTGCTATGGAGTCAGGAGTGATGGACATCATCATCGGCAAAGGCCCTTCTGCTCGTACTATACAGCTTGAACTTCCGCCTTTTACTCTTATTGCAGCGACTACGCGCATCGCCCTACTCTCATCGCCTCTTCGCTCACGTTTTTCAGGTGGAACATTCCGCTTAAAGTTCTATGAACAAGACGAGATAGAAGAAATACTCAAACGTTCTGCAAAAATACTGGAAGTAGAGGTGGGAGACACTGCAGCAAAAGAAATATCAAAACGAAGCCGCTTTACACCGAGGGTTGCCAACTATCTTCTAAAGCGTTGTCGCGATTTTGCACAAGTAAACCGAGAAACACTTTCTCAAGACATGGTGAACAAAGCATTAGAGCTCTTAGAGATTGACGAACTCGGGCTAAACTCTTCTGATAGAAAGATATTAGATACAATAATAGAGAAATTCAAAGGTGGGCCTGTAGGGCTTTCAACCATCGCTGCTGCAACGTCAGAAGAGCAGGCAACCATAGAGGAAGTACACGAACCATACCTTATACAGCTTGGTCTGCTACAACGCACACCCAGAGGAAGGGTGGCAACAGAGGCAGCTTATAAACATTTGGGGTATGATTTACCAGAAGGTTTTCAAGAGAGATTGTTATAGAAAACTAATGAGTATAGCGAATATAGTTTTCATAACCCCCTTCTTTTGCCAGCAATAAGCTGGAAAAGGAGGTGGGTAGCAAGACTTCAATTTTTATAAAATGTATTATGTATATATAATAAAAGATAAGGAAAATATCATGGGTCTATATATCGGATATACTACAGACCTAGTGCGTAGATTAAAAGAACATGGCGTTCATAAAGATAATCTTGTATATTATGAAGCATATAAAGACAAAGGTGATGCAACAAAAAGAGAAGTGAATTTAAAAAAATATAAAAGTTCATGGGGTCAATTAAAGAAGAGAAAAGTAAAATCTAACTCCCCTCCTTATTTTGCTAAAAGCAAACAAAAGAAGGGGATGATGATTTTATAAAACTCG
>Ga0257122_1001007_pt1 | contig 21428 bp, 20 predicted proteins | sample SI106_120metaG_FD_190146 | JGI IMG/M metagenome (GOLD analysis project Ga0257122, IMG submission 190146) | Marine microbial communities from Saanich Inlet, British Columbia, Canada - SI106_120 | ecosystem: Environmental > Aquatic > Marine > Inlet | place: Canada: British Columbia | collected... | reverse complement strand
AACAGGGTCATGGAGATTTTTCGCAGTAGCCAGGCAGCCACGGGAACCTGGACACGATCAGCCATTGCCATCGGTAACTTCGACGGGGTTCACCTGGGCCATCGTGCCCTCTTCGATCGGGCCCGGGCCATGGCCAAGGTCATCGATGGCACCGCTGTCGCATTAACCTTCGATCCGCATCCCGCTCGTTTCTTTCGCCCAAAGCTCGCTCCGCCTTTGATCAGCCGTGAAAGTCAAAAGATGGAGCTGATCACAGATTGCGGCATAGACGGAACGGTCATAGAGCCTTTTGACGAGGCGTTGGCCCTAATGAGCCCCGAAGACTTCGCCCGTGAAATCCTCTGCAAAAGGCTGGGCGCCAAACATGTCATCGTAGGCACGGAATTCGTGTTTGGACACAACAAATCGGGAAACCTCGCTAGTTTGAATCAGCTAGGTGAAGCGCTTGGCTTCGTCGCCCACGGTATTCATCCGGTACAGGTCGAATCTCTTACGGTCTCCAGCAGCAAGATCCGCGAATTTGTACTCCTCGGACGTGTTTCCGGAGCTGCCGATTTGCTGGGAAGTCCATTTACCGTGAGAGGCGAGGTTGTTGTCGGAGAAGGCCGGGGTCGTACGATTGGGGTCCCCACGGCAAACGTCGCCCCGGAAAACGATATCATCCCAGGGCGCGGGGTTTATGCCGGCCACACCATCTTGAAAAACGGCGAAAGCTACTTGGCGGTCATCAACGTTGGAACATCACCAACCTTCAACAAAACCGACCGTTTGACCATAGAGGCACATCTGCTCGACTACGATGGCCATCTCGTCGGGCAAACCATCGACGTCGCTTTCGCCAAACGCCTCAGGCGGGAAAAGCGCTTCGCGTCGGCTGACGAATTGGTGAAGGCGATCAGAAACGATATTGCCGTCGCACGTGACCTCTTGATGGGCGGCCGGTGAGCAAGAGACCGCCCGCGAGCAAGAAGCCTGGTGAGAAGGCTCGTGAGTTCGTTGAAAAAGGGCGCCAACTCTTCGCGGAAAGCCGCAGTCAGCTCCGCTCCACATTCGAGCAACTACGCCAAACAAAAGAAGAACTAGGCATCGTCGAATCTCGACCACCGGCCCAGACCGCAACACCCATGCGCGAGGTAGCCGCGCTTTCGCTCGACGAGACTGAACCCCCTCCTGTGGCCACGCCAACCATCGCCCGCCTTTACCTCCGACAGGGAAAACTCGAGCACGCAGAGCGGATGTTCGAGCAACTGGCTCAGAGCCGGCCAAGCGACGTCAAACTCGCAGCTGAGTTGGCTCAAGCCCGCGAGGCGATCGCCGCCACCCAAAAGGCAACGCACGCTCCTTCCGATGAACTCAAACTCAAAGCAAACGGTAGGGAACTGCATTGCGCTTGGAAGATCTCCCCGCAGGGCAGCGAACGGGGCGAACTCGTCTTGGGCAATCCCGGTAGTTTGGTCCTCCGCGTGGCTGGCTTTCCGGCCAATCCCACGGCGCTCCCCAAGGATATCCCACTCAATGCGAGCTCCGGAGCCAGGAAGATCACCGCTCCGGCGGGGGCATCCTTGGTAGCAGCGTCTGTGGGATTAAGAGGACGTGACGAACGCTTCGCTTCGATCGTACACTGCGCTTTCGTTCGATTAAATGAAACCCCTGCCTGAGGGCAGCGGAGAAGGAGGATAAATGTTTTCTGGAACATTCACAGCCCTAGTCACGCCTATGAGCAACGGGGAAATCGATTGCGACGCGCTGCGTGAGCTGGTCGAATGGCAGATAGCTGAAGGCATCACCGGTGTAGTGCCCTGCGGCACAACCGGTGAAGCATGTACGTTGAGCGACGAGGAAACAGCCCTGGTTGTTCGCACGGTCGTAGAACAAACAAAGAAACGCGTCCCCGTCATAGGCGGAGCCGGCAGCAACAATACAATCAAAGCGGTCAAGCTAAGCCGCATCGTCGCGGAAGCCGGTGCCGATGCTTTGTTGCACGTCACCCCTTATTACAACAAGCCAAACGTTGAAGGTCTCTTGGCGCATTATCGTCAAATCACCGAAGCCGTAGACCTTCCCGTAATCGCCTACAACGTACCGGGCCGAACGGGTTGCGATACGCTACCTTCAACGGTTGCGGCTCTCGCTGAGAATCCACGGGTCGTCGCCATCAAAGAAGCAACGGGCTCCCTCGCCCGCGGCGCCGCCGTCATCAACGCAGTGCCCAAGGACTTCTCAGTGCTCTCCGGTGATGATTTTAGTGCGATGCCTTTGGTCGCCATGGGAGGCCACGGCGTGATCTCCGTGATCACAAATATCATCCCCAAAGAATTCGGTCAGATCATGTCGATGACTGAAAAAGGCGACCTCAAAGGCGCGCGCGCTCTGCACTACAAATATCTACGCCTACTCGAGTTGCTTTTCGAAGACGCCAACCCAATTCCCGTCAAAGCCGCCGTCGCAATGATGGGCTACTGCAAGAATGAAATCCGTCTGCCATTGCTTCCACTTGAGGGAGCATTGCTGGAAGAGATCCGGGCAGAGATGACAAAGCTCGGATTGGTAAAATAATGCGGGTCGCCATTCCGGGAGCTGCCGGCCGCATGGGCTGCACGCTCGTTCGCGAAGTTGCCGCGGACGATAACCTCAAACTTGTGGGGGCCATTGAAGCCGCCGCTTCTCTTTCCCTCGGAAAAGACGCAGGTGCCGTCGCTGGAATCGAAAACAAAGGCGTGCCTATCGTCGGCAGCTTGGCTGAAGGCTTGGCGAATGCCGAGGGTGTCATCGACTTTACCGTTCCCAGCGTCACCGTAGAGCTCGCAGGGCTTTGCGCCGAGCGGGGTACGGCGATGGTTATTGGCACCACGGGGCTTTCAGCTGCGGAAGCTGAGCAGATTGAGCAGGCGGCAAAACGAATCCCCATCGTATGGGCGCCCAATATGAGCGTGGGCATCAACGTTCTGATCCAACTGGTTCAAAATGCCGCGCGTTTGTTGGGAGCCGACTACGATTTGGAAATCGTCGAGGCACATCACAAACACAAGAAGGACGCGCCCTCCGGAACCGCTTTGCGTTTGGCCGAAGCCCTCGCTGAAGCAACCTCGGAACGTGGCACTCTGGCCGAACGCGCCTGTTATGGTCGCCAAGGCCAAAGCGAAGGCCGCCCCAAAGATGAAATCGGAATCCACACCGTTCGGGGTGGCGATGTCGTCGGCGATCATACGGTCTATTATTGTACCGACGGTGAAAGACTAGAATTGACCCATCGTGCGTCAAGCCGACAGACCTTCGCCAAGGGCGCCGTTCGCGCCTTGCATTGGCTGAACGATCGCGAAGCCGGCCTATATGATATGCAGCATGTCTTGGGGCTCAAAGAGGCCAAGGCCACGCTCGTTACGCCCCGCGTTTCGCCCGACGGTTTGTCCTAGCGTCCTAAGGGCAGCGATTTAGAACCCAGACGGATTGAGATCTTCCAGCCGTGTAGACCCCCGGCCCTTGCGGGTCTATCCAAAGACCGCGGAGGGGCAAATTCTCAACCGTCGGCAGGTCTTTCTTTTCTACGACTGTCCAACCAAAACCATCGTAGTGAACGACGGTCGACGAATCGCCCACAGCATAGATATCCGTGGAACTAACACCCCGAATCGTCCGCAACGAGACATTCCCGGCCGGTTTTCCGTCACCCGTCCAACTAACGCCATCTGAATGAAGCACTGTGTTTTCACTGCCTGATTCCGATCCTGCAACCGCGAATACCTGCGTAGTAGAGATGCCCCAGATATCGGTGATCACGTCCGACTTGTCTTTGGTCATCGGCGAACTGTCGAACTTTCCCATGCCCGGACGATAGGCCCAGATATCCGTTCCCGCCGCCACATAAAGTACCGAACTATCTCCCCAGACGGCATGCATGTCACCAGCCGAACCGGGTGGGAGTTCCAGGCTTTTCCAAGCTTCACCATCGAAATGTAGGAAGTCGGTTTTGCCCACAGCGTAGACGTCGTCATCTGAGATACCCCAGATGTCATACATGATGCGCAAATTTTCTGTCGGCTTGCCGGGCCTTTTGCTCACGGGCGTCCAGACATGGCCATCGAAATGAGCTACGCCTCCCTTTCCTACCGTGTCCTCATCGCCACCCGCAGCGAAGACCATACCCGGCCCCACCCAGAGACTCCGGACTGTCGAGGCAACGATCGGCGTTGAATGCGTCCAGTGGCCCGTCGCATTCCTAAATACGTGCCCCTCGTCTCCAGCCATATACATATCAGCGCTTGAGCGCCCAGCAATTGCTAAGATGTTCATCGATGCGGTTGGATCGATTGTCTCATCCACCGACCAGGAGAGATTCGTAGCTGTCGTATGACACGTACTATCGGTAGAGCCCTGATCCAAAGGGCCGTCCGTCGCCTGGCCATCTTGAATTGAGAGTTCTAGATTTGCATCCCCCCCAATTCCTTTTTCGATGGCAGCGTCGGTTGGCGTCGGGTCGGCGCTGTACATTTCATGGCTACAAGACACGCCCAGCAATAGAGACACACCGACCACCCCCAAGACCACAAGGCGCGAAGTCTCCCCACAGAAGGACGTGATACCAAACCGAGGCATTATTAGAACTGCCCCCGTAATCCGAGCCCTATGTCGCCTGTCGACGTGACTTGCCAGCGAACGCTAGCGTCTTTCTCATCAGCGGGGCCCTTACCCTCCACGAAGAAGAGCACAACGGAAGTTATCGCCAAGGCCGAAGCAACACCGTAACCAAGGATATTGGAGGCGAGGTCTTTCTGCTCAACTTGGTCCTGCAAACTCTGCCATCGAGGGTCATTTGTCAGAAGCCCCCGCGCGGAATCGCGATCATTGCCCGCAGAAACCCAAACGCCAATAGCCGCAGCGAGAGAAACCACCGCGCCACCGGCTGCTACCCAGGTCCAAATTCGTTTTCGGGCATGGGGCTTCTTTTCTGGCGTATGCCCCGACTTAGGTTTCGGCAGGGAAGACGCAACGACTCGCGGCTTTGCCGGTTGTGTTGCGGGATTCTCTTTCGTCACCTGTGCCGCTGGTTGACTCGCCGGCTGAGTCACCGGTGTTTCCGGCTTCTTCACATCGCGCTTGGTCCGTAATTCGGCGATATGGCCGCGGATTTCATTTTCGTAGGGCGAGGCTTTCCCGGCATGCACCTTGGCGTATTCCGTAAGATAGAGTTCGTAGAAATACAGTGCTTTGTTCGCCGCTCCCAGTTGTCGATGGCACTGGGCGATATTGAGCATGATGTTGGGTTTTCTCAACAACCGCAGTGCCTCGGTATAGTGAGGTAACGCCTTTTCGAAATTACCCAAGACGTGTTCAGTCTGTCCCTTTTTGAAGAGCTCGCGCGCACGTTCGCCGTCATCCGCCAACGACGTGACCACGGAGCCCGTTACAACAACGAGAGACAGCAATAGGGTAGAAAAACGCATAGGTTTCGACGGTTCCCGGAAAGTATAGGCCATGATCACCGAGCGGGTCCACCTGACCTAGTGGGTAGCAGTAGTCTCTAAGCCTACATCTAACTACGTATTATGTTTCACATCTCTCCTTCGACCCTAAATATGCAAGGTCTTGCGCCGATTTAGTAGATCGTACCTCAAACGCGAAGGGAAGAAGAGGACGGCGTTGAGCGAGTTGTTGGGAAAAAAGGTGGGAAACTACGTGCTGCGCAGCTCGCTAGGCGTCGGTGGAATGGGCCACGTATATTTGGCCGAACATCGGGATATCGAGCATAACGTCGCGATCAAGCTCGTTTCGCCGGAGTTAACGAATAGCCCGCAAGCTTCCGAACGCTTCATAGCCGAAGCCAAAGCTCTGGCCCGCATCAAGCATCCCAACATTGTCAGCATTTATGATTTCGGCCGCATGGAAAGTGGCGCGCTGTATTTGGTCATGGAGCTTCTCGAAGGAGAAGAGCTACAGGACCTTTTGGCGACGGGTAAAAAGATGTCCGCCGCGGAGGTGCTGCCCTATTTGGAGCAGCTTTGCTCAGGGCTCTACATGGCACATTGTCGCGGGGCCATTCACCGGGATTTGAAGCCCAGCAATATTTTCGTTACCGCGCGCGACCCACTACACGTGAAAATTATCGATTTTGGTTTGGCCAAGCAGCTAGACCATCAGTCCGCCGACGAAGAAGGGATTACGACGACCGGACAGGTCATGGGGTCTCCAGTGACGATTGCCCCTGAGCAAGCTTCCGGTTGGGGAAAGCGAATTGGTCCTGCCACGGATATCTACGCACTCGGCGTCATCGTCTATTGGATGCTTGCGGGGCGGCCCCCCTTTCACGGCGGCGGTCGGCAAGCGGTCATCGCCAATCATATTCTAACGCCTCCTCCCAACCTGAAGACGTTCTGTGAAATATCGGACGAACTCAACGCTGTCGTGGCAGCTTCCTTGATCAAGGAACCGGAAAAACGAATCTCATGCGCGCGAGAATTCCTGACGCGTTTCGCGGAGGCGGCGGGATTGGGTATCAGCACGTCCATTCTCAAAGGAATGGACCCCAACGCGAGTACCGGGAAGTTTGGAAAACCGTCGAGTGCGCTATCGGGCGAACTATCGAGCGATGCTCAGAATTCACCTAGGGTTTTCGCTGGGGGAGATTCGTCAGGACCGCATACCTCGCTTCTCGAATCCGGAGGTAGCCTGGCGCTTGGCACGACGAAGGGGATTCAGACCTCTAGCGACTTGGAAAGCTACCGCACGATCAATGCCGATCATCTCGACACGTCGCCTGGGCCAGCTTCCATGTCGGTGAAACGGCCTATCGCGGAAATAACGACGACCCTGAGTGGAGCGGGAATCGCTGCCGGAATTCCGAATCCACCCCAGAAGGCGGGAGGGCGACATTGGGGGTCTGTATTGGCAGTCGCGGGCTTCGCTGCGTTGTTCGGCTTGAGTTTCTATTTTACATTCTCTTCGGACGAAACCCCTGAGTCTCCTGTCTTGAGCGCGGCGCATACGACGGCCCGGCCAGCCGCCCAGCCGCCGGCTTCCGCACAACCAACGAGAGAAGCGCCTTCGAACGAATCAAAACTGGAAGAGCCGAAAATCAAAGTACCAAAGACAACATTGGCAGTTGGTCAAACTGTCGTTCTACATACGCTACGGGTGAGAAGCACGGCCAAGCGGGGGCGCTGCGAGTTGACGGTCGGCAAATTGCGCGTTCCCCAACAGAAGACCCCCTGTGCGTACGAAGTAGAGGAAGGTAAAAAAGTACAACTACGCGTCTACCGTTCGGGCGTGGCTCCCTATCGAAAACGATGGACGGTGAGTCGACCCAGAACCATCGTCCTCCGTCCCCATAGTACTCATAAGGATAAAGAGCCACAGCGAAGGCCTGCTCTCTCATCGCCCAAGCCCAAGAAGACGCCGGCCAAATCCCCACGATCACCTGAGCCCAAGAAGGTCAAGTTGGGCCCCGGCCCTGTTCCCCTCGACTAAACGATAAGCCGAGACCACCCACGGAAGAATATGTCCTGGCGCCGGCCAGAACGAGATCATTCTGTCTGGGGCTATGTGGATACGTCGGTAGCCCCCCTCCCAAAGTACTGAAAACACGAGACCAAAGGGGTTTCTTCAGGGCGTCGCCTCGCTGGCACCGGCCTTGCACTGTTCCAAGGCATCACCAAACAACACGGGGAGAAGTCCAATGGGTACGTTTATCCGAAACGCAATGATCAGCATGGCCATCACATCATTCATCGCCTGCGGTGCCGCGAGTAACGAAACGCAACCGATATTCGGCTCGAGCAGCGCGCGATCCACTGTCGTAGATGATGCGGAATTTGAATACGCACTGTCCACATTCGTCACCAATGCCATGTCTGTGAAGACGGCCCAGGAAGCGCGCTTCGCCGAAATGACTCCCGAGGAACTCGATCGGGTTATTGCCGAAGGAGATTCACCGTGGCCGTTGACCGAATCACCACGTGTCGACACCTATTATGAGGACAGCGATATTGACCCGGGCGCCGTTCAGGAAATGCAGAATGCCGTGCAAATCCTACTCGGCAGTCTTGACCTGGAGCAGGCTACACGTTGGGAACGGGCACAAGCGGTCGGCGATCTCGTACTCGGACATATCACCGAGCACGGTCACGAATACGGCTTCAGCGAGGTCGCTGACGATTATGAGCCCACTGAAGAGGCTTGCATCGAATTATGCAAAATTCGCTATGCCGCCAAGGTCGCACAAGCCACGACAGTATACGCCATCGCGCTAGCGGCCTCCGGCGCAACTCTCATCGGTGCCATCATCGCAACCGGTACCTATGCGGGTGCATTGGCCTCGGCTCAAAAGGAAAATGACCTCTGTATCGCTGCTTGCGAAGGCGAAGATATCGGAGACTATTGTTCAACAGATAATGACTGTAAACCCAAGGAGTACTGCTGGAAGGGCGTGGCAGGTTGGAACGTATTCGGCATGGCACCGAACGAATGCCGCCCTAAGAAGGCCAATGGCAAAGTCTGCGACCGCCCCGGAAAATGCAATTCAGGTTGCTGCAAATACCACCCAGCCAGCCATCTCCTTAGCTTCGTTTGTCGGCCTTCAAGCAAATGCTAGTTCGCCTTCGAAGTCACCGGCGCCCTTCCCTACCGCCCAGATTCTAAGCCAATACCGTGGCGCAAAATCATCCCACTCAACCAACAAGTTGTAGCAACGCCTTGACCGCGTTATCGGCACCTTCAGCGATCTGCGCGATGGATGAATCAAGCATGTAGCACGGTGACGTCACCAGCTTGTTGGTTTCATCCAAACAGATTTCACCATGCGACGTTATCTTGTGCTTGGTTCCCAAGGTCTCTAGTGCCGAGACCGTATCTTTATCGTTACCAATCGTAACTTGCACTTCACCAAAAACCTTGGCGAGTACCGCCGGAGCGATGCACAAAGCACCAATCGGCTTGCTCGCCGCATGCGTTTCTTTCAGTGCGCGCTCGACGTCCGCATTGACCGTGCAACCGCCTCCTTCGAAAGCAAAACTACTTAGGTTCTTTGCGGCGCCAAAGCCACCAGGTAAGATCAGCGCGTCGAAGTCCGCCACTTGATAATCCGCGAGTGGCTTGATATCTCCGCGGGCGATTCGCGCGGCTTCCACCAACACATTACGTTTCTCTCCCGCCTCATCACCGGTGAGGTGATTCACCACGTGGTGCTGGGCGATATCCGGCGCAAAACACTGGTAGTCCGCCCCTTGACGATCGATGGCAAGCATCGTCAAAACCGATTCATGAATCTCGGCGCCATCGTAAACACCACAACCAGATAGAATGACCGCAATCTTCCGCTTACTCATAACCATTCCTCCGTCGGCTTATTCGTCGATCGAGAACAGAGCTTACGCAAGGAGATAGGGCGTTTCAAGCGTGCTGCCACACTTGAGGATCCCAAAGAAAAACACACTAATTCTGAAGCTCTACGGACACGCATTGAGAGACGCGGATGCCCCAACGAACACTAAGGCGTGCGGAACGCAAGTCTCATGACTTGACCTGGATTACGCCCTCTATGAAAATGGCGCCGGGGTGTCCATTGAACGAGCAACCATCAGCAAAAATTCGGGGACTCAACCACATCACGCTTTCGGTACGAGAACTGAACCGTTCACTCGTGTTTTACACGGAAATACTCGGTGCTCGAGTCGTCGCACGCTGGCCGCGCGGCGCCTACCTCCAGGCCGGTGACCTATGGCTCGCCCTAATCGTCGACGAGAATGTGCGGCAGGCTTCACTAGACGAATATAGCCATACCGCTTTCACGGTAGCCGCCAAGGATTTCGCCCCCCTAAAAAAGTGCATCATTAATTCCGGCGCGACGATATGGAAAGAGAACCTTTCCCCCGGCGCATCCGTCTACTTTCTCGACCCCGATGGCCACAAGCTGGAAATCCACACCGGCAATCTAGAAAGTCGCTTGGCCGCAGCAAAGGAAGACGCATGGGACGGCCTAGAGTTAATGGACTAGTTGCCGGAGCGCTTTTCTACTTCGACGCGTAGCTGGTCTCGTTCGGCGGTGAGTTCACTGATACGACGTTGAGCGGCTTCTAGTCGTTCTTCGGTGGCGCTTGCCGGTTGAGCCGGCTGAGTCGCAGATGCTTCGGCTTCCAGACTGCGTAGACGGCCTAGAAGTTCGTCGATGCGCCATCGATCGGCCTGGCGTAGTGCCTGTAGTTCCGCCCAGCGCTGATGCAGCGAAGCTAGTTCGGCTGCGCCTTCTTCGATTCGTGCTAGTAGGATATCGCAACGGCGCTCGGCGCCTTCGGCACGCTGCCGCTGGTCCTCAGCCGCTTTGCGCGCTTCCACCAACGCCTCGCTGAGCGCATCCGCTTGAACGGCTTTGGCCTCGGCGTTGATAACTGCTCGGGCTGCCTCCAACGAACGCTGCCGTTCTTCGTGGAGCAATTCCCGAAGGTGGTCGAGGTTTGCTTCCGATTTTTCTTCGTCCGCTGATTGCGAGGGTTTCGCCAAATCTGAAGACGGTGACGTCACGTCTACCGTTTCAACCGGCTCCGATGCGCCCTGCCCCGCTTCGGGATGGGCATCCACACCACGTTGCGCACCTAGCTGCGCTATCAACGCATCTTTTTGTTTCAGTTGCCGTTTGAGGTGAACGAGCTGCCGGGCAAAAGGAATACCTGGCGCGGGCGCGAGTTGGTCAGTCGAATCCCCTTCTCCACTTTGAGCCGAACGCAACGCCCTCAGCTCGAGAGAAAGCCGCTCGATTGCACGCTGCTTTTCGTTGCTCTTGGCTGCAACGTCTTCCAGCTGGCGGTTGAGTCGAGCCAGCGAACGCTTCGAGATATCCAATTCGTCTTGGCACGAACTCGCATCGACTAACGTAGGTAGAACCGCGGCCGACGGAAACTGAACCACCGCGTATCCCTGAGCCGATAGCGGAACGTCACTACAAATCGCGAGATAGGCCGTAGGCGCTTCGTCTTCATCCACCAGCGAACAATCGAGAGCCGCATCTATCTCATCGCCATCAGGATGGAAGTCGGCCATGGTCGTTCCAGAAAAAGGAACTTCCCCAACGATGCGTACGTGCTCGAAAGTCGCCCCCAGAAACTCGACAAGCGCATCATAGGCGAGGCCGTCGGCCGCCCCTGCTTCGCCGGCAGCAACCGAAAAAAACGCTACGCCGTCGGCCTTGAGAACCCGACGAAGCTCGGGCATGACTCGCTCGTCTCCCAGCCAACGCTGTAACTCTGGTACCAAGACAACATCAAAACTTTGATCTGCTTGCGGCAAGGGAAGGGCCGAATCACCGAGAAACTCGACGGAGCGTCCCTGCAGACGCGTGCGCGCGCTGGCCAGGGAATCGGAGTCGGGCTCATATGCAACGATATGTTTGGCCCATGGGTCGAGCCTCAGCGTACCTGTGCCGTCACCACAGCCCAACTCGAAGACCAGGCGTTGGTCGATGAGCCCCTCAAGATATTGGTAGCGCACCAGACGCGATGTCTGTCGCTGATCCATGCACTCTCTCTCCGCCTTCTAGAACTGGCCGACTGTAACCATAGCGGTTGGCTCGGCCAAGAGGGACAACTCGAGGGTGGTGCCTTTGCCTGGAATCGAGTCGATATCAAACATACCGCCCACCTTTGTCGCGCGATCCCTCATATTGCGCAAGCCATAGTGTCCAGATTTCACCTGCCCCGGCTCAAAGCCAACACCGTCATCCCGAATGGTCAGGGTCATCCGATCAGACCCGAACTCCAAAACCACATCCACTGTCTTCGCCTTCGCGTGCTTCGCAATATTGGCCAGGGCTTCCTGAACAATACGAAAGGTCGCCAACTGTTTTTCCGCATTCAGAGGGAGCTCGGCCCCCCTAACCTCGGCTTTCGCCTGCAACCTCTGCCTTGAAGCAAAATCGTCGACGTAGTCCGGTATCGCAATGGTGAGCTGAAACTCCCGATGAAGTATCGAAACGGCCCGACGCAATTCCTCCATGCCCTCCCCGGCTGCCGAGCGTAGCTCCGCAACTTCGTCGGCGAGTGGCGTACCGCGGGTTTGCACGTTGAGGTATTCCGCCTGCAAGAGTACGCCCGAAAGCGCCGCGCCAACACCATCATGGATTTCGCGCGCGATGTGGGTGCGCTGGTCGTCCAACGCATCTTTTCGGCGCTGGCGTTGGAGCCGAATCACCTCTTTGAGAGCCTGGCGTTCGCGTCCTTCTAGGTAGACCACGGTGTACACGACGGCCACGTTCAGGGCGCAATACCAAACGATAAGGAGCAAGTCGCCGGGCAAGGTCTGCAGACCAACGATTTGGTCGATTTTTGCGACCACCGGCAACGCCAAGAGCGGTGGAACAATGGCCAAAGGCGACGGATAGAGCAACGCAAAGAGCATCGTCAAAACCAGCTGCGTCGGCATCAGCGGGCTTTTCATGCCCCCGGTCGCTACCACCAGATAAACAAGAGCCAGAACGTCTAGGCATAGGCTAATGAAAACAACGGTTTCCGCATGTTTTTTATCGACCCAAAGGTAGCTGGCGACATGATAGGCGAGGAGGAAAAGGTACCAATAGGCAGGGTACGGAATAACCTGGGCCAGAGCCTGATACCACGCGGGGACGACGAGAATCGCTAGGCCCGTCGCCATCAGGGCGAGGCGCGCGTAGTACAGCACCCTCGCCCGGGTCTGGAAGCGTTCCTGTATATGGACGAATGTGGTCTTATCGTTGCGAGGCATAGTCACAACACCCAGTTAGCCAATGGGCCGAGTTGGTTCGGACAACCGAAGCCCCGAGGAACACGAGCCCGTCAGTTCAAGCGGCCAGCCAGACGAGACAGGGCGGCGCGAGAGGGATCATCCAACTCTGAAAATAGAAATGCTACCCCTGGTCCGGGGAGGTCATCGTATTCTTCCGCCCGCACCACAGTGGCTTCGGACCGAACCGGCGTTGGCCGGCCGGGTACCCGCATTTCCAAGAACCAGGATTCGCCCTCGGATAGCAACAAATCCGTGCAGACGAAAATCCCCTCTCTGCTAATATTGGCGGAGACGAGCACAAAATACTCGGAGTAGCTGCCATCGGAATAGACACGAACAGGTGTGCGGCACGGAACGCGCGGACTTCGCCGCCTTTCCATCGCTTGATTGGCCATCGCTTGGCCGGGTGCTTGAGCTATCATATGAGGTCATGATAGCCCCAGAGAGCCGCACTGCCAAATAACCGCTTGATCAAAGTCTCAGGCCCGGGCCTCTGCGACCGATGATCCATAAAATCCTTGACAAAAGAACCGACTACGGATAGCTATCGAGTATCTAATTGTATGATCCAGCGAAGGCAAGCTGGCAAAGCGGTTATCAGCAACACTTTCCACACCTTATATTAATAGCCCCACCGACAAAGTGTCGGGTAACAAGGCATAAGTCGTTTACGACGCAGTACGTTTAATCCCACCTGAAGGAGAAATGCCGGCGGATCCTACCGACCGGTAGCTCAAGAGAGAAGAAAGATGAATCTCAACGATCTGAAACGCATGAAAATTAATGACCTTTCGCAGATGGCGCTCGATTTTGGAATCGAAGGCGCATCCAAAATGCGAAGGCAGGAACTGATCTTCGCCATCTTGCAGGCCCAGGCCGAAAAGAAAGGCGAAATCTACGGCGAGGGGGTCCTAGAAACACTCCCCGATGGTTTCGGCTTCCTACGGGCGCCGGACTACAACTACCTGCCCGGCCCAGACGATATCTACGTCTCGCCCTCCCAAATTCGGCGTTTCAGCCTCCGCACCGGTGACACCGTTAGCGGTCAGATCCGACCCCCAAAAGACTCCGAGCGCTATTTTGCGTTGCTCAAAGTTGAGCAGCTCAATATGGAGCCGCCCGAAGCATCGCGCCACAAGATCCTTTTCGACAACCTGACCCCGCTCTATCCACAAGAGCGACTCAATATGGAGTTCGACAATAAGAACAACTCCACCCGAATCATCGACCTGCTCTGCCCCATCGGCAAAGGGCAGCGTTGCTTGATCGTTTCACCTCCACGAGCTGGTAAGACGGTCTTGCTACAAAACGTAGCCAATGCGATCAGCACCAACCACCCTGAGGTGGCTTTAATCGTGCTTCTCATCGACGAACGTCCTGAGGAAGTCACCGATATGGAACGCGGCGTCCAAGGCGAGGTCATCAGTTCTACGTTTGATGAGCCAGCCTCACGCCACGTCCAAGTCGCCGAGATGGTCATCGAAAAAGCAAAGCGTTTGGTCGAGCATAAGCGCGACGTCGTCATCCTTCTCGACTCGATTACGCGTTTGGCGCGTGCCTACAACACAGTGGTGCCGCCGTCCGGTAAGATTCTCTCCGGTGGTGTTGATTCCAACGCGTTGCACAAGCCGAAGCGCTTCTTCGGTGCAGCCCGAAATATCGAGGAGGGTGGCAGCCTGACGATCATCGGTACCGCCCTGGTCGATACGGGATCACGAATGGACGAGGTTATCTTCGAGGAGTTCAAAGGAACGGGTAATTCGGAGATTCACTTGGACCGCAAGCTGATGGAAAAACGCATCTTCCCGTGCCTGGATATCAACAAATCCAGTACCCGAAAAGAAGAGCTTCTCCAGCCAGCCAACGTTCTGAACCGCGTATGGATCCTTCGTCAGTTGCTCCACCCGCTGAACGTCATCGATTCCATGGAATTCTTGATCAGCAAGCTAAAGAAGACGACTTCCAATCAGGAATTCCTCGACTCCATGAGCGGCTAACGCCCCTTGCCACCCGCCGCCACACGGGTCATCCTTACTCGATGAAATGCCTACCGTCCCTCCGGACGTTCCTTACCCTATCGGTTATATCAATTGGCTCCGTCTTCATTGTCGGGGCCTGCGCCGATAACACCTATTTTGCATCCGACGGTGGAGCGGATAAAGGCATCACCCCGGACGCCTATGGCGTGGTGCCTGACCTTTACGTCAATCCCTGCGCGCCGGATCCGGCTCCGACGGTGAGCGGCAAGGTCTTCGCCCCTAACGGAACGGATCCCATCGCGGGTGCCCTGGTCTTCGTACCCAACGAACTCCCTCCGCTACCGAAGGAGGTTCGCTGCGCCAGCTGGTGTACGGTCGTCGGCAGCTCTGGCAGCCAAACCTACGCCAACGCCGATGGCTCGTTCGAACTCGCGGGAGTGCCCAACGGGAAGTTTCAACTGGTGATCCAGAAGGGCTATTTCCGCAGGGTGCTGGATTTAGAAATGCCCCATTGCGGTACGTTGGCTCTGGAGAAGGCTGCAACGACACTACCGGCTAAGAATGGCCACTACGGTCCGCTGGATACGATCCCCAATATTGGGGTGGTCACGGGCGCCTGGGACAAGCTTGAAAAGGTTCTACAAAAGATAGGCGTCGAGGAAATGACAATCTACAACGGCAAGGATCTAGGGTCGGGGCCTCAAAGCATGCAGAGCCTTCTGCAAAACAGTGCGTTGATGCGCAGCCACCATCTGCTCTTCATCAATTGCGGGACGAAATTCGAGGGCTTGGTGACCGAGGCAGGCGCGGCGCGCAACGTGCTTTTCGACTACGTCAAACAGGGCGGCCGGCTTTTTGTCACCGATTATTCGTATGATTTCATAGAACAAACGTTTCCTTCCTTTGTGGACTTTGTCAGTTCGGACCAAACGGCTGTGGACCAGGCCGAAACACATAATGCCGCGGAAAAAGGCGCAGACAATCTCAAAGTGAAAGCGGAGATCCTAGATACTTCGATGAAATCGTGGCTCGGCCTTCCCGAGATCGATGCCCTTCTCGACGACGGCAGAATCGAGATCGAGGGCTTCGAGACGGGCTGGGCGGTCCAGCAGAGTCTCAACGGTGCGCTACCGACCAAGAGTTGGGTCGAAGCTAACGTGTCGTGGGTCGGTGGATCCGGCAAACGCTCTTTGACGTCGAGCTATTCGGTGGCGGACACGGATGGGACGGGCTGTGGACACGTCTATTTTTCTTCGTATCATACCTGGGGAGATGGCGAGGAACTGCTCCCGCAAGAGCGGATCCTCGAATACTTGATGCTCGAAATGGGAAGCTGTCGAGATCCCATCTAAGCTACTGAAACTATTGTGCCGGAAGCGCATACGGGGGAACCCAGCCCACCATTGCCCGCAACCGATTGAACTTGACGATCTCGTGAGAGCGAGCTATACGAACTCGCCCCGGCTGCACTGATGCCAGCGGGGACTTTTAGATAGAGGCAGCGACCATGAAACGCGATATCCATCCGACCTATAAGCCCGCAAACATCGAATGTGCGTGTGGCAACAAAGTCGAAACCTATTCACATACCGGCAGCTACCGAGTCGACATTTGCTCGAACTGCCATCCTTTCTACACAGGAAAGCAAAAACTGGTCGACTCGGCTGGTCGCGTTGAGCGCTTCAACCGCAAATACGGTCGCGTCTCCAAGGCCGCGGACGCTGAGTAGACGGCAACTGCCCTTAACCCCCCTTTGACCTCGTTCCCTTCGACTGGCACCATAGTAAGGGCATAGGTGCGCCATCATGTTTGAAAAACTCAACGACGTCGAGACCCGCTACGAACAGATCAACCAATTGCTCTGCGAGCAAGAGGTTATCAATAGTCGCGAACAGTACCTCAAGTTCACAAAAGAGCGCGCCGATATCGCTGAACTGGTGGAAACCTACCGCCTGTACCGGGCAGCCAACGAACGTATTGAAGAGAATAAGGAACTGGTCAACGATCCCGAGCTGAGGGAGTTGGCCAAAGAGGAACTAGATGAAGACCGGCACCTGATCGAGGAGTTGACCAGCAAGATCAAACTCCTGCTGCTGCCTAAAGATCCCAACGACGAAAAAAACGTCCTCTTGGAGATTCGCGCCGGCGCCGGTGGAAACGAAGCGGCGATCTTCGCTGGCGACCTTTATCGCATGTACACCAACTATTCGGTCTCATTTAAATGGAAGACCGAAGTCCTCAGCATGAACTCGGGATCAGCAGGCGGCGTCAAAGAAGTCATCGCCATGATCTCCGGAGAAAAAGTCTACAGCCGGCTCAAATATGAAAGCGGCGTCCATCGCGTTCAGCGGGTTCCAGCGACGGAATCGCAGGGTCGTATTCACACGTCCACGGCGACGGTTGCGGTCTTGCCTGAAGCCGAAGAATTCGACCTGCAGATCAGCGACAAGGATCTCAAGATCGACGTCATGCGCGCCGGTGGTCCCGGCGGCCAAAGTGTCAACACGACCGATAGTGCCGTTCGCATCACGCATATACCTACGGGGTTGGTGGTTATTTGCCAGGACGAAAAATCCCAGCATAAGAATAAGGCCAAGGCTTTGCGCATCTTGCGCTCGCGTATCTTCGATCTGGAGCAAGCGAAGCTCGATGCCGAACGGCGAGACGAACGCCGGTCTCAAGTAGGTAGCGGCGAACGATCCGAAAAAATTCGGACGTACAATTTCCCGCAAGATCGTCTAACCGATCACCGTATCGGACTCACGAAGCATAATCTGCAAGGTATTCTCGACGGTGATCTCCAAGACCTTATCGATGCGGTGCGCACGCATTTCCAAGCTGAAGCGCTCAAGCAGGCCGGCGACAACATGGCTGAAGGCACCAAAGAAAAGCCAAAAACGAAAGAATAAGCGCCGCGGCTTTCCCTTCCTCGTTTCCCATTTAGATTCAGCCTTTTAGAAACATAGCAGACTATTGTTTGCAGTAATCGATCAAACGCGCTGCGAGTTCGCCACCCCGCTTCGCGGCGGCAGCCAAGCAAAGCTTGCTCACAGCGTTGACAACGGGTTGCGAATGAATCATGTAGGCAGCTCCAACTATGTAATCGGCCGTAGATTCTCCTGGCACGTCCCGGGATTTAGTTGTAAGCCACTTCGGGGATATCGGGAGAAGGAAGTCGCTAGGAAATAGTCTTGGGGAAGACTGTTTGGGGAGTTCGAAAATGAAAAAGGTCTTAACCTCTGTTCTTCTATCAACCCTCGTCGCATTCAGTGGTAGCTGCGACCGACACAACGAGTCGGACGACCCGTTCGGCAACAAGAACGTAGACCCCAACATCAATGACCCGATCGTCACCGGCGATTGCGGCAACGGTGTGCTGGACGATACGGAAAGCTGCGACACAGCAATAACCGCTGGCGAGGGTGCTTGCCCTGTAGCCTGCGATGACGGCAGCAACTGTACGGCAGACTCATTGAGTGGTAGCGAATGCAGCACCCGCTGTGAGTTTCTGCCCATCACGAGCTGCGACCTTCAAACCGCCGATGGATGTTGCCCCGAAAACTGCGACAATACGACTGATGCCGACTGTGCCTCCCCCTGCGGTAACGGCTTTCTCGACAGCGGCGAACTCTGCGATACGGCTATCGCGACTGGCACTGCCGGTGCCTGCCCTACCGCCTGCGACGACGGCAACAGCTGCACCCAGGACAGTTTGAAAGGCAAAGACTGCCTTGTCAGTTGTGAAATGGCAGTCATCACCCAATGTACTGGGGCAACTAAAGACGGTTGTTGCGCCAATGGCTGCGACGCCAATTCAGACGCCGACTGCTCGGCCAGCTGTGGCAACGGCATCGTAGAAACCGGCGAAAATTGTGATACCGCAATTCCCGACCGCGATCCGGGCGGCTGCCCGGCCAATTGCGACGACAAGAACGCCTGCACCACCGATGTATTGACCGGTGGAGGCTGCGGCGTGGCCTGCAGCAACGTAGCGATCAGTCAATGTCTTAGCGCCGCCGATGGTTGCTGTCCCAGCGGCTGCAACGCAAATTCGGACCCCGATTGTTCGGTCACTTGCGGTAACGGCGTTTTGGAATCAGGTGAAACCTGCGATACGGCCATCGCCGACGGCCAGGCTGGGGCCTGCCCGACTGCTTGCGCAGACGATCTCGCCTGCACGAACGACATCCTCGTCAGCGCCGGAACCTGCAGCGCCACGTGTAGCAACCCAGCGATCACCCAATGCGATGCAACCAAATCCGACAACTGCTGTCCCGGTGGTTGTGACGCGAACTAAGACGCTGACTGTTCCCCAACATGTGGCAACGGTTCGCTTGAATCGGGTGAGACCTGCGATACCGCAATTGCTGCGGGATCCACTGGCGCCTGTCCCGCAAGTTGCGATGACCAAATCGCCTGTACCCTCGATAGTTTCGTCGGCGGCGGTTGCGGCGTTTCCTGCAGCAATACCACGATCACCCAATGTTCATTGTCCGCCGATGGCTGCTGCCCAGGTGGCTGCACTGCCAATTCCGATAGCGACTGTTTAGCCTCATGTGGCAACGGCGTGCAGGAAAGCGGCGAAGCCTGCGATGGCTCCGATTTGGATAGTCGTACTTGCGTAGGTGAGGGTTTTGATGGCGGTTCGCTCGGCTGCATCTCCTGCAATATTGTAACGACCGGTTGCTACCGCTGCGGCGACAACACCATTAATGGCAGCGAAGAATGCGACGGAAGTGCACTGGCCAACGCCACTTGCGCCACCCGAGGATTCGACGGTGGCACGCTCGACTGCAGCGCAAAATGCACCTTTGATACCGGCGCCTGCTATTCCTGTGGCGACGGCACCATCAATGGCTCCGAAAAATGCGACGGCGCACAACTTGGAAACGCCACGTGCGCATCGCTTAAGTTCGACGGAGGTACGCTCGCATGCAACGCCAAATGTAACTACGACAGCAGCAGCTGCTATGTCTGTGGCGATGCTGAAATCAATGGCCAAGAAAGCTGCGATGGTACGCTACTGGGCAATGCAACTTGCGTATCCCAAGGGCACGATGGCGGAACACTCGTCTGCGACAACACGTGCGGCTTTGACGAGTCAGGCTGCTACGACTGTGGCGACGGCACCATCAACGGCCAAGAAAGCTGTGATGGCGCACAACTTGGCAACGCAACCTGCGCTACGCAAGGACACGACGGCGGAACGCTCGCCTGCAACAGCAAATGTGGTTTCGATACGTCGGCCTGTTACGACTGCGGCGACGGCACCATTAACGGCAATGAAAGCTGCGATGGCACACAACTGGGCAACGCAACTTGCGCTACCCAGGGACAGGACGGTGGAACGCTGGCGTGCAATAGCAAATGTGGTTTCGATACCTCAGGCTGCTACGACTGCGGCGACGGCACCATTAACGGCAATGAAAGCTGCGATGGCGCACAACTCGGTAACGCAACGTGCGCCACACAGGGGCAAGACGGCGGAACGCTCAGCTGCAATAGCAAATGTGGTTTCGATACGTCCGGCTGCTACGAATGCGGCGATGGCACCATCAACGGCAAAGAAAGCTGCGACGGTGCACAACTGGGCAACGCAACGTGTGCCACTCAGGGACACGATGGCGGAACGCTCGCGTGCAACAGCAAATGTGGTTTTGATACCTCCAGCTGCTACGACTGCGGCGACGGCACCATCAATGGCAACGAAAGCTGCGATGGCGCGCAACTCGGTGGTGCCACCTGCGGGTCTCAAGGCTACGATGGCGGCACACTCGGTTGCACCAGCAAATGCGGCTTTGACACCACCAACTGCTCCACCTGCGGCAACGGCCTGCAAGAAGGAAGCGAGCAATGCGACTCGAAAGACCAAGGCAACTACACCTGCGCCACCTACGGCTTCGCGAGCGGCTTCCTACAATGCAACACGGCCACCTGCACCGCGAATACCAGCCAGTGTTATACCTGCGGTGATGGCACCATCAGCGGCATCGAAAGCTGCGACGGAAACAATCTAAACAGCGCAACGTGCACGTCTCGCGGCTTTGATGGCGGAACGCTTTCTTGCGGCTCGACTTGCGGCTACGACACATCCGATTGTTATGTTTGCGGCGACGGCGCCATTGACGCCAATGAAAGCTGCGACGGGAAAAGCCTCGGTGGCGCAACCTGCCAAAGCCTGGGCTTTGACGGCGGAACGCTGTCGTGTAGCGGCACCTGTGGATTTGATACATCCGGCTGCTATGACTGTGGAGACGGCATCATCAATGGCAGTGAAGAATGCGACGGCACCCAGCTAGGAAATTCCACCTGTACCTCGGAAGGATTTGACGGCGGAACCCTTGGGTGCAGCGCAAAATGCCGTTTGGTCACCACCGGTTGCTACGGCTGCGGTGATGGCGTGCGGAACGGCAACGAACAATGCGACAAAACCGACTTTGGTTCGCTGACCTGTGGTTCGTTCAAATACCAGTCCGGTTCTCTATCCTGCACGTCAAAATGCACCATCAGCTTGTCGAACTGTAGTACCTGCGGAGATGGCAACAAGACGGGCAGCGAAGCTTGCGATGGCCAAGACTTTGGTACTTTGAGCTGCGGAACCTACGGCTTCACCGGTGGTAGCCTACGCTGTTACAAGAACTGCACAGTCACCACCGCAGGATGCACCAACAGCGTTTGCGGCAATGGCCAACGAGAAAGCGGCGAAGA
>Ga0257122_1000992_pt1 | contig 21638 bp, 18 predicted proteins | sample SI106_120metaG_FD_190146 | JGI IMG/M metagenome (GOLD analysis project Ga0257122, IMG submission 190146) | Marine microbial communities from Saanich Inlet, British Columbia, Canada - SI106_120 | ecosystem: Environmental > Aquatic > Marine > Inlet | place: Canada: British Columbia | collected... | reverse complement strand
GGGCTTTGCAGCTTCAGGCTTTGCAGCTTCAGGCGTTGCAGCTTCAGGCTTAGCAGCCTCAGGCTTTGCAGCTTCAGGCGTTGCAGCCTCGGGCGTTGCAGCCTCGGGCGTTGCAGCTTCAGGCTTTGCAGCTTCAGGCTTTGCAGCTTCAGGCTTTGCAGCTTCAGGCTTCGCAGCTTCGGGGGTGCTGACGTCCTCTGCCGTTACTTTGGTCGCCTTTGCCTTTTTAGTGGCTTCCTGGACAGCTTTGTCCAGTTCCTCTAACTTCTTCTTTTCTTCCTTCTTGTCCTCTTCGGAACGCTGCTTAAGTTCCGCGTCATCCTGACGACTCGCTGTGTAGGCCAGGGTCATGGACGTTGCCATGAATATGACCGCGCACATTGCGGTGAGCTTACCGAGGAATGTTGCCGCGCCGCGGCCACCAAACATCGCGTTACCGCCACCGCCGCCGAACGCAGCGCCCATTCCCGAACCTTTACCAGCTTGCAGCAAGATCACCAGGACAAGGAAAAGACAAACAATGACATGAACAACCGTAACTAGAGTAACCATTCTACGAGTACCATCCCGGACCGCTTAGCGGTCGTATTTCAAGAGAGCGACAAATGAGTCCGCTTTCAGACTTGCCCCACCGACGAGGGCGCCATCGATATCGGGCTGCGCCATGAGACCGGAAACATTATCCGGTTTGACACTCCCGCCGTATTGAATTCGAATTTGTTGAGCAAGGTCTCCGTATTTTTCCTGGAGCTTGCTGCGCAGAAACGCGTGAACTTCCTGAGCCTGGCCTGTCGTTGCAACTTTTCCCGTGCCGATTGCCCAAACGGGTTCGTATGCGAGTACCAGCCGATCGAGGGCATCGCTGCCTACATCTGCCAAGCCGCCGAGCAATTGTCTCTCGACGACTTCAAAGGTGCGGTTGGCTTCACGCTCAGAGAGTTGTTCTCCAACACAGAGAACAACAGACAGTCCGTGCTTGAGCGCCGCCAGGACCTTCTTATTGACCACGCCATCGTCTTCACCAAAGTACTGGCGTCGTTCAGAATGTCCGGCCAGGACGTGGCTGCAGCCAATTTCGCTAAGCATCGGGGCAGAAATCTCGCCGGTGAACGCGCCACCATCTTCGAAATGACATGTTTGGGCAGCGAGGATCAGCTTGCTTTCTTCGAGACGCTTTGCAACGGGCCAAAGGGCCCCAAAGGGCGGTGCAATACCCACGTCCAGATGGGGGACAGAACCGAGCACATTGCGAATGGCAGTGGCGAGTTCGACGGCTTCAGCAACCGTCTTGTTCATCTTCCAATTGCCGATAATGATAGGGCGACGTTTTTCCACGATTATGCCTCCAGAGCCGCAATGCCGGGTAGGGTTTTGCCTTCGAGTAATTCGAGGGATGCTCCGCCACCCGTGGAGATATGTCCGATTTGATCGGCGATTCCGCTGCGCTTAATTGCCGCGACAGAATCACCGCCGCCAACGACCGAGCGTGCTTCCGACGCGGCTACAGCGCGTGCAACCGCCATGGTCCCATCGGCGAACGCTGGCTGTTCGAATACGCCCATGGGGCCATTCCAAAAGATATTCCTTGCCCCGGCGAGTTCGGCGGCGAAACGCTCTCGGGTATCAGGCCCGATATCCAGAGCCATTTGCCCTTCGGGGACCTGATTCGCCGGAACGAGTTGTCCCGCCGGTGCGTCGAGTGCTTCGGCGACGAGTACGTCCGTAGGGAGCAAGACCTTCACACCCTTAGCATCGGCTCTTTTAAGAATGCGATTGGCCAAATCCAACTTGTCGTCTTCAACCAATGATTTGCCCAGTTGACCGCCTTGGGCCTTGAGAAAAGTATTGGCCATGGCGCCGCCAACGAGAAGAGCGTTGACCCGACCGAGTAGGCTTTCCATGACCTCGATTTTGTCGGAGACCTTGGCACCACCCAGTACGGCCACGAAGGGGCGTTCTATTTCTCCGAGCAAACGACCTAGGGTGTCGACTTCTTTCATCATCAAAAAGCCGGCCGCCTTTTCGGCTACGTGAGGGACCATGCCCGCCGTTGAAGCGTGGGCACGGTGCGCAGTGCCAAAAGCATCGTTGACGTAGACGTCAGCCAATTTGGCCAACGCCTTAGCGAAACCCTCTTCGTTCTTGGTTTCACCGGGGTTGAAGCGCAGATTTTCCAGAAGAACGATATCCCGATCGGTCATATCTTGAATGACCTTTCGAGCACCATCACCAGCCGACTCATCCACCGCCAGCACTTGGTAGTCTCCCCCGAGCAATCGGGCCAAAACGGCGCCGACCGGTTCGAGGCGGAGCTTGTCATTTACCTTGCCCTTGGGGCGGCCGAGATGAGAGGCGCAAATCAACTTTCCGCCTGCCTTCAACACATGCATGAGGGTGGGTAAGGCGGCTTGCACCCGCGTGTCATCGGTGACTTCACCCGCACTATTGAGCGGTACGTTAAAATCGACGCGGCAAAAAACGCGTTTGCCCGCCAAATCCAACTCGTCGACACGCTTGATAGCCATCGCTAGAGCCTCGCAGCGACGAAGTCGCACATATCCCAAAGACGTGCCGCATAGCCCATCTCGTTGTCGTACCAGGAGAGGACCTTCGCGAAGTTTCCGTCTTGGACCATCGTTGAGTCCAGATCGACACAGGAAGAATGCGTTTCTCCTAGGAAGTCGATCGAGACGAGTTTTTCGTCGACAGCTGACATGATGCCCTTGAGTTCGCCGGCTGCGGCAACGCGCAAAGCTTCTTTGATTTCTTCGCTGGTCGCGTCGCGGCCGAGAATAACCGACAGGTCGACAAGAGATACGTTGGGCGTCGGGACGCGAATGGACATGCCATCGAGCTTTCCGACCAGTTCTGGCATGACAAGGCCGATGGCCTTGGCTGCACCCGTTGTGGTTGGAATCATATTCACGGCGCAGGCACGTGCGCGTCGAAGGTCTTTATGAGGCGCATCGAGAATCTTCTGATTCGCTGTGTACGCATGAATGGTGGTCATTAGGCCCGAAACGATGCCGAAGTTGCTCTGGAGAACTTTGGCTACGGGAGCGAGGCAGTTCGTCGTGCACGACGCATTGCTGATGACGTGGTGCTCGGTGGGATCGTAAATATCCGTATTGATTCCGACACACATCGTCGCGTCAACTGCACCTGAACCGGGCGCGCTAAGGATGACTTTCTTTGCGCCGGCGTCGAGATGTTTTGCTGCCAGGTCACGCTTCGTGAAAAATCCTGTGCATTCGAGAACGACATCGACTTCCAGGTCTTTCCAAGGGAGTTTTTGGGGGTCGCGCTCTGCGAAACTCTTTATTTCTTTGCCGTCGATGACGAGCGTACCTTCTTTTCCCTCAACCGTGCCGGGGAAGTGTCGGTGTACTGAGTCATACTTGAGCAGGTGTGCGAGGGTAGAGTCGTCGGTTAAATCATTTACGGCAACGATTTCGATATCTGCCTTACTCTGGGCCGCGACCCGAGTAACACAGCGTCCAATTCGGCCAAAACCATTGATCGCAACGCGAGCAGCCATGAAAGCCTCCGGAAAGCATTGTACAACCGATTATGCGCAAGAACGTTTGCCCCTGCCGGCCATTCGGAGGGGGCGTTCTGCGGAAACACGCGGAATCTACAGGTATTGGATGGCCTTCGCAACAACATTTGGAGCGTTGTTTTCAAGGTTGAATGGCGCCTTGAGTTGGGCGCAACGCGGGCGCAATCCTCGCCCGAGGCGTGGTGAAAGGACAACGGTGTGTGGTGGATTTGCTACAGGTCTAGGCGGCTTTTTGCTCTTTAGATCGGAGATCTGACGTCACCAAGCTGATCAACTCGGTACTTAGCGACACGATATGACGGGTGTCATATCCGTTCAATTTTAGTTCCCGAAATAGCGATTTCGCAATGATTTTAAGCGCTTTTTCGCTACGCGGGCTGCCTGCTTCTGTCACAATTGTAGCCATTGTTCCGTGCGTTCCTCGGCAAATTCTGTCGCAACTACCAGCAGGAACTATGCCACATCCACCTACCTAGTGTTTTTTGGGGACTTGCTGCAATTGTGTGCGAAATATCCTGTGCACATTTCATACAGCTGCGAGATGATTTTCGCGGCCCTTGGGTTTGGTCGCGGGATCACGTGTGTTTACGATAGCCTCTATGCACCGAGTTGGAACATTCGCCCTGGCGGCTGTATTCGCCGCTTCGATTGCTGGGCTGGCCTGCTCTGTGGAGCCGAAGTTGCCGGCGCCTGAACCGCCCTCGCCGCAATCCCCGGCGCTTCCGGTCTATGAGACCTTCGAGTCATCGGCGGACGCAATGCGGGAGGTTCTGCTCATGCGTCCAGCGATCATTGGGGTGGGCGAAGTGCACCAGCAGAAAGGTTCCCCTAGCACCCGTTCGGCCTTGCGCCGCTTTACAGAAGATATGCTTGCCCCTCTTCAAGGCAAGGCAACGGATTTGATCGCGGAGACGTGGATGGTGACGGGCAAATGCGGCGCGGCGGAGGTGCAGGTGACTGTGGATGTCGAAGCCACCACGCGCCGTCCGGAGAACACCGAAACGGAAGTGGTGAAGTTGCTGAAGGCTGCAAAATCACGGGGTATGCAGCCACATATTCTCGAAGTCCATTGCTCTCAGTACGACCGCCTTTTGGGGAAGGGTAAGAAGGTCGAATACGATGCTTTACTATCGCTGATTACCGACGGACTCACCGCCAAAGCGACGAAGATTTGGCGGTCCAGTCCCGGTCGGAAGAAGACCATCGTTCTCTATGGGGGGGCACTTCATAACGATTTGCTGCCTCTGAAAGAACTAAAGCGTTACGCCTATGCGCCGGCCCTGCGCCGGCTGAGCAATGGGGCTTTCATTGAACTCGATCTCTATGTGCCGGAACTCGTCGAGGGCGATCCTGCCATGAAAAACCAAAAATGGTATTCGCTACTTGGGCAGGCCAGCGGTGAAAAGGTCATTTTGGTAAAGCGCGGGAAAGGTTCATTCGTACTGATTATGAGGAAGGGGATTCGATAGCCATCCCCTGGCAAAAATGCTAGGTGACTAGAATGACTCGATCAAAAGTCGCGATACTCAGAACCCGTCCCGAAACCGTCCTCGCCGATTATCACCGCCTGCTCAATCTTGCGGACTATCAGTCGGTGCTGGCCAAAACGATCGACACGGCGCTGAAGATCAACATCAGTTGGCATTTTTTCTTCCCAGGAAGTTCGACTACGCCATGGCAGCTCGACGGTGTCATTCGCGCGATGAAAAAGGACGGTTACGATCCTCGCCTCATACATGGCTGTCATAACCGCACGGTTGTGATCGATTCCCATCTTGGCGAGCGTGAAAACAAGCAGGTGGATGTCACCGATGCGCACCGTTTGCGAAATATCCACCTCTATGAAGGCGAAGAGTGGGTTCATATTCGCGACGCAGTGGGTGAATTGGCCGATCGCTTCCTCGTATTGAACGATGTCTATCCGAACGGTTTTTCCATACCGAAGCGGTTCATCGGTGAGAACATCATCCATTTGCCAACCGTCAAGACGCATGTGTTTACGACCACGACCGGGGCGATGAAGAATGCCTTTGGTGGCCTACTTAACGAGCATCGCCATTGGACTCATCCTGTCATTCACGAAACTCTGGTAGACCTTCTGCAGATCCAAAAGAAGATCCATCCGGGCGTTTTTGCTGTGATGGATGGCACGTTCGCCGGCGACGGACCGGGCCCACGTTGTATGGTGCCCCATCTGAAGAATGTCATTCTTGCGTCATCAGATCAGGTTGCCATCGATGCCCTAGCCGCCAAGATGATGGGTTTCGATCCCATGGAAATCAAATTCATCCGCCTAGCTCACGAGATGGGGCTGGGTTGCGGAGATATGCGCGACATAGAGATTGTCGGTGATGTCGATGCGGCCGAAGAGAATTGGAATTTCGATGGACCCTTCAAGGAAATGACTTTCGCGAGTCGCATGCAGCATAAGATTTATTGGGGCCCGCTACGCAAACCCATCGAATGGAGTTTGAAGACCGTTTTGGCTCCTTGGGCCTACATGGCGAGCGTGGTCTATCACGATTCTTTCTGGTATCCGACGCATCAGGAAGTCGTTCATAAGATCATGAATAGCGACTGGGGGCGTCTGTTCAACAACTGGCAGGACGTCGCAATCGCGCCCGATGATTTGGATACTACGGGCTGGAAAGACGTGGGTCCATTGCCCGGAGAATTGAAGCGTAGCGCGGGTCTGAAGGCCTTTGGTCAATCGCTTGGAATTCTAGCTACGTGTATGAAGGAAGCCCCGGAAGTCGCCCAACGTTTTCGCCGCACCAAGGGCTGAGCCCCGTACTTGATCGCATTGTACGGAGGAGGCGTTCCGGGCCTTAGCTCGTCGCCGTGAAACGCAACGGTAGTGAGGCGAATCCACGAACGTTCGGGGAATGAACGCGTATGAGTTCATTGTGAACGATTTTGTAGTCCGGTATCGTCTTCATCACTTCTTCAAGGCAAACTTTTCCTTCGAGGCGCGCTAGCGATGCACCGAGACAATAATGAACGCCGTGACCGAAGGCTAGACTCAGGTCGTTCTGGCGCGTGATATCGAAACGGTTGGGATATTTGTAGGCACGCTCATCTCGATTGGCCGATCCGATAAGGAGAGCCACTCGGTCTCCCTTTTTAATCGTCTTGCCGTGAAGTTCCACGTCGCGGGTTGCGGTGCGGGCGACCATTTGCGACGACGGATCGAAACGCAGCGTTTCTTCCACCCACGCGGGGATGAGGCTGGGATCTTCCTGAACCATCTTGCGCTGGGTTGGATCCTCGGCCAGCCAGTAGAGCGCGTTGCCCAAGAGCTTAGTCGTGGTCTCGTTGCCAGCGATGGCCATCAGGAAGAGCAAGGCGATGATATCCTTTTCGGCTAGGGGGTGCCCATCCTCTTCAGCGGCGATAAGTAGGTCCGTAATATCGTTTTGCGGATCCTTACGGCGCTTGGCCAGGTGATTGCCGAAGTAGGCGAGCAACTGTGTGCCGGCAAGAATGGAGGGCAGGGGGACGCGCGATTGTCCCGCTTCGCGGTGCACGACAATATCCGTAAATGAGCGGATGGTGTCACGGTCTTCCTTCGGAATGCCGAGCATATCGCTGATGACATCCATTGGCAGCTTTCCCGAGAAATCGGCGATGAAATCACAGCAGCCGCGATGCTGAAACGTACCCAGGTAGTGGCTCGATAATTCCCGAATTTTAGGTTCTAGGGCCTGGACTTTTCGCTTGGAAAAGAGGCGCCAGATCGTGGCCCGAAAGGCGTCGTGTCGCGGTGGATCCATCGCCAAGAAAGACGCCACATCCGTGGCCGCGCGGTCCAGAGGTTCCAATGCCGGGCCTTGGGCTGACGAATAGGTCTCGTGGTCACGAAAAGCAGCAAGGACGTCGGCGTGTCGCGACAAAGCCCAAAATTCAAGTTTGTCATTGCGATAGAGCGGCGCGTTGTCCCTTAGCGCTTGATAGACAGGGTAAGGGTTTTCTTGGGTATTCCAATCATAGGGATCGTACACAACCATGATAGTTCCTCCTTTGCCCGGCTAGTTGTTTTCGATGGTGAGCGCGTGTCGTGGACAAAGGCGAACAGCGGCGTCAACCCTTGGTCGCAGATCTTCGGTCGGGCTCTCCTGGAGGATGTGAATGTTATCATCATCATCCACCTTGAAAACCTCGGGGGCGTGTTCCATGCAGATGGCGTTTGCCTCACAGCGGCTCAGATCCACTTTCACCTTCATTCCTATCCTCCAATTTCAAACGGTGGCTTTCAAAATGCACTACCATATTTGAATGAAAGAGGCGTCCGCCTGTGGCGATAGGAAGCGTTTTTTGCATTCGGGCGTGCGATATCGCACGCTGCTGTAGTGATTGCGTGAGGAATATTACCGGATTGGACGTGCGTTTGAGATCGTAAGGGTGAAAAGGTAATGTCCTCCTTTGTAATCAAATGCTGCTGAATGCTCTTTCATAGTCTCGAACACGCCCTCTTTCTGATCGTTGTCTTTATAGGCTTTTGGGCGATGGTGCGTCTGCAGTTGACGCGACTCGTCTTCTTGCTAGTCGCTAGCTACTTCTTCTACGCCTGTTCCAATCCGTATTTCTTACTTCTAATCGTAGCGTCTTCGTTGACGGACTATCTCGCAGGGCTAGCGATGTATCGGGCGGGGCAGCGCGATGATGCGCGTGCCAAGACGGTCGCGCTGGCGATCTCGCTCACATTCAATCTCGGGCTGCTAGCGGTATTCAAATATGCAAACTTCTTTGCAGGGTCGGCTGCCGGCCTATTGAACGCTTTCGGTGCTGGATTGCAGTTTGCGACTTGGGATATTGCACTGCCTGTCGGTATCAGCTTCTATACGTTTCAGAGCATGAGTTATTCCATCGATGTCTACAGGGGGAAAATCCCGGTAGAACGCAGCCTGCTGCGCTTTTTTACGTTCGTCGGTTTCTTTCCGCAGTTGGTCGCTGGCCCCATCGTTCGGGCGGCTGACTTCTTGCCGCAACTTGGACGCGAACCCTATGTTTCACCTGACCAGGTAGGGCGTGCCCTATGGCTGATCAGTATTGGCTTGATGAAGAAAGTTGTCATTGCCGACTATCTGGCGATCAACTTGGTGGACCGCATCTTCGATGCGCCTCGCCTATACAGCTCGTTGGAGACTATGGTGGGCCTATACGGCTATACCATGCAGGTCTATATGGATTTTTCCGCCTATTCCAATATTGCGATCGGTTCGGCGCTGCTATTGGGCTTCCATCTTCCCGATAACTTTGACCGCCCGTATTTGGCCACCTCGGTCACGGATTTTTGGCGCCGTTGGCATTTGACGCTGGGGTCGTGGCTGCGAGACTACCTCTACTATCCTCTCGGCGGTTCGCGGGGGACTGACTATCAGACGTATCGCAATCTCCTGATTACTTTCCTGTTGATCGGATTGTGGCACGGGGCCAATTGGACATTTGTGGTCTACGGCGGGTTTCACGCTCTAGCGATGTGTATCAACCGATACTTTCGAGTCAACATAAGGAAGCGAGGCTCCCAAGAGCTCACACCTTGGGGGTGGATTTGGCGCGTTTTTCTGACGTTGAATTTTGTGGTACTTGCTCGCGTCTTGTTTCGTAGTCAAGACTTTGGACAGGCATGGCAGATCTATCAGGTACTCATTCAAGGAACGCTGGGCTTCGCTCTAATGACCCCAACGCTTTGGTTCATGTTGGTCGGGAGCTTTGTTGTTCACTGGACGCCTCGCCGCTGGGTCGATATGCAGGGCGAGCGTTTCGAGCGACTACCGGCAATTGTACAGGGAGTCACGGTCGCCACGGTTGCTCTCTTCGTCATGCTTCGCGCCTCAACCAAGGCGGTACCCTTCATGTATTTTCGTTTCTGATATGACGGCAGCTATCGCGTATATGCAGGGGGGGATTGGAATAAGACGTCGCAGGGGCCTCGTGCGTCGTAGGGGCGTTCAGGCCGTGGGGCAGTGGTTGCTAGCCGCTCTTGTCGGCGCCGTTTTCGCTTCGATGTTCCAATGCATGCCTCAACCTCCGTCATCGACCGCGACGCTGCTCAAAGGGGGTGCCGGGGAAGAACGCGACCAGCCGAGCCTCACGCCAGCGTCTCCCAAACGCCCGTCACACGCTCAACTCAGGGCGAAGATTCCCAAGAAGCATATTGTCGATATCAAGACCTTCATCGAGGACCCCAAGGGAACGATGAAACCCTTTTACGAGGCTTTGGCGCGCACGGCGCAGGGCGTTCCTGGCAGTTTGACGCGGATTTCTCACTGGGGAGATTCGTCGGTGGCTCCCGACCAGATAACGGCGTTGGTGCGCAATGCAATGCAGAGACAGTTTGGCGATGGCGGTCATGGTTTTATCCTCACGGCGCCACCAACGAAATGGTATTACCACGCAGGGGTACGTCGTCGGCAAGACGGATGGAAGAATCTGAGAATTACCCACCGGGCATCTCGGGATGGGCGCTACGGCTTGGGTGGTGTGCGGGCCGTGGGGCAGAGGGGGGCGTTTGCCACATTTGCAACGAGGAAGAAAAGCAGCGTTGGCAACAAGACAAGTCGTTTTCAGGTCTACTATCAAAAGGGGCCGCGCCTGGGGCGCCTCAGCTTGAGGGTAGACGGTCAACCCGTAAAGACAATATCCACGCGCGCGGATAAAGCTTCCGACGCGGTGTTTACCCTCAATACATCGGACGATGTTCATAAGTTTCGTATTTGGGGGAGGTCGGGAAGAGTCAACGTTTACGGCGTGGTCCTCGAGCGGGAGGGGCCTGGTGTCGTGTACGACAATCTAGGTCTGACCGGTTGCTTCGGTCAGCGCCTGCTCAACTTCGATGCGGAACACCTAAAGACGCAGCTCGCTTTTCGCAAAACCGACCTCATGGTCTCGATGTTTGGTGGCAACTATTTGGGGCATCCCTACTGGCGGCCGAAACATTATCGGCGGACGTATGAAAAGGTGATTCGCCATTGGCGTAGTGCACGTCCTGAAGCGGCCTGTCTGGTCATTTCTCCTTTGGACCACGGCGAGGTTCATGAAGGAAAGAAGCGCACCAAACCGCGGGTGATGGAGATGGTGCAAATTCAGAGAGAAACAGCGTTGGCGAACAACTGTGCCTTCTTTTCACTCTTTGATGCGATGGGCGGGGAGGGCACCATGGTGCGTTGGCGCAAGACGCGTCCGCGCCTTGCTGTATACGATATGGCGCATGTCAGTAGCGATGGCGCTCGCATCTTGGCGAAGCTGATTTATGGTGCCTTGCTGAAGGGCTTTGCGGATTACCTGGAGCCGGCCAAATAGAATCGAACAGACAAACGTTCTATTGGCGTTCCAAATAGCTATTCCAGAGCAGCATCAACGATTCGTAGAACACGTCGCCATAAAGTCGGTACCCGAATGACGTGAGATGAAGGTGGTCCGCGCGGATCTGCGGCGGGACTGCCCGTATGCCCATAAAAACGCCGTTGTGGCCGCCCATGGTTTGCTGCCAATCCCAAAATGCACAGCCTTGGGCGAGGGCAACCTTCTTCTCGGTAGAGATGATCCAAGAAAGGCTTTCGGGAACGCGCCAGCCCGATCCTTTGGCGCGGCGTGCTTGGTCTCCGGGTCCAATGACGAGGCAATCGGCTTGAGGCGCCATTTTTCGCATTCGGCGAAGGAACTTGCCGAAGTTCTGTTCCAGCCGTTCGGGGGTTAGGGATTTGTTGTCGACACTGTTCGACCCATACGCCATGACAATGAGATCGGGGGCGAGACGTTGGCTATGTTCGGCCATGAGCTTGGCATCACAGCCTTCAATGGTCGATGGACTGGCGCCGTTGATACCTAGCGCGTCGAGTATGACCCCCGGCTGTCCGCTCTTCATATCCGCCCCGAACAGTCGGACTTCACCGTTCTCTGTTGTGAGTGAAAGTTCTCGCGTGCCCGTTGGAAGGTCTATCCGGGCATAGCCGGCAGCTTTCCGCCGCGCATTTGTATATACCGTTTGCAGTTTCGCGCCGTCGGCCGAAACTTCGAAATATCCCCCTCGGCGCTGGCGGAGAAAGAAGAGATCGGCCGTAGCAATGTTGCGCTTGCCACGAGGTCGGATCCAGGTGCTCGCTTTTTTCCTCGAGTGGATACTTACTCCCGCGATGCCGCAAAGGGTGTCGCGTGGCTTTCGCGTGCGACGACCGGGGTAGCTGCGTCTGAAACGTTCTGTTCGCCAGCGACCCTCTTCACCGAACGCGGCTGCCGAATGTCGATGTGAGCGCCAAGGGCGGCCGATGATTGAAAAACCGGGCCCCCCATCACCGAAGGCTGCTTGGAGTCGTCGGCGGAGCTGTCCTGTGAATCCTTCGCCCGCGATATGTGAAGCACCCCATACGGTGATTCGCGCGTTTGGCGCGATGCCCTGCTGCAGAGCGCGCAGCTTGGCGAAGAATCGGTCGAATGCTTTCGGGGAGGGCAGGCTAAGCCCCCACGGCAAAGACAGCGGGGGGCGTTCGGAATCTGTGCGGTCGATAAGGATCTGTCGGCGAGAACCGTCCTCCGGCTGCGCCGGGGAATTACTTTGCGTCGCCGTTTGGTGTGGCGAGGCGGGCTGGGCTTGGGCCTCCACATCCGTCACCTGCCAGGCTGAAATGCCGGCAAAAACCAGAAGGAAGAGTCCGAGGGTGGAGATCCGGTTCAAATGATATTCCTCATCGGGACAACGCGTTGATGTGGGGAGCTCACTCTATAACTACCAGCTGCAACGGGTCGGTGCAATTCGGTGGTATGGTGGTTGGCGCGTCATTCGGCTGTCGCAGCCGCCGAGAATTGACACATTGGAAGTGGGAAAACCCTTTAATATCAGCTCGAGGGCAGGGGCACGCCCCTTGCATCGTTGGTCAACGTGAATAGTCTTCGCTGCAAATTATGCCTTGGGATCCTGCTATTGATCGCTCCTCTAGCCGAAGCAGGCACGATACTGCCGCAGCCGCCGACCGTGCGCACGAACCGAACAACGCAGAAGCATCGCTCGACCAAGGTGCTCTTCGTCAATATCCACACGAAGGAGCGAATGCATATCGACCCTGAGCGCATGCCGGCGCCTTCCGTGATCAACCGTTTCTTGCGCTGCCGGCGGGACCGCGTCTATACGCTGGTCGACCCACGCCCGCTTCAGAAGGTGGCTCAGGTTGCCCTTCAATATGGCAAACGCTACGTGGAAATCGTGTCGGGATTTCGATCGCCCGAATTCAACGCGTCCATGCGACCCAAGAAGAAGAACAACCCGAACTACAGCTTTCATATCCGTGGCCAGGCCCTGGACTTTCGCATCCGTGGCGTGCCGATGAAAAAACTCTGTAGGCATTTCCGCTCGCTGCGTATGGGAGGGGTGGGGTGCTACAAGAAAAACCAATTCATCCATCTCGATACCGGCCCCGTGCGAATCTGGGACCAGTAGGCTACGTAGAGGAATGTGGTTCGCGGCGCATCCCGGGACCATCCTGCCGAAACCCGCGTTACCCCCCACGACCTTCTGGTCGGTCCTAAATACGCTAAAATATAGGGGCCCGCTGGACGGTTCTTTGGCATACTGCTTGAATATATGAGCAGAAGACGATGCCATAGAACTACTGGAGACATAATGCGAACTTTCGTTTTTAGCCTTTCCTTTCTCTTCGCAGCAGCCGTGGGATGTGGCGACCCTCAGCAGGGTCCCAATCCGGCTGGTTCCGACGGTGGCCAACAAGATGCTGCCCTGAACGATATTACTTCGGCTCCGGAAACGGACGGCGGTGTTTTGGATTCTGGTCCCGCAGCGAAAGACAGCCCGCTGCATTTGGCGCTGACGATTCACTTGGAAGGTTGGGGCCTATCCAATGAAGCGCAGTTCGATCAATACGTGAAAAAGATTCGAGAATACTCAGATCTATCCCATAAGTATGGCGCATATTTTACCTGGGAAGCCGCGAATCTCATCCAACCGAGCGTCGACTACGGCGACAATATTCTCTTGGAGCTGCAAAGTGAACGAAAAGACGGCGTGGGTGTACATGCGGACCTGGGCGGTAATGCTGACAAGAAAGGATTGAGCCAAGCTGAGTTTCAAGCGGAAATGCAAGAGCAGAAGACGGCCATGGAACAGCTCGGTGTGAAGGTGAGGCACGTTTCAGGGATCTGTTCGTCGCTCGACTGGGTAGATGCAGCGGCGCAGGTCGGCTACGAAGGCGTTACGGGAATTGTCGAATACTGCCTTAAGGCTCTCGACGAAGGCAATCTTCCAGCGGGTTACGAGCATATCGCCACGTGTACGGGGCCAGCCGACTGCCACGATACTTATCCCAGCGATGCAAAGCAAAAACTCCAACCGTGGCTGGCATCGACGGGGAGCGATTGGGTGACGCATGACCCGACGGGAAAAGTGGCCTTGCTTTCTACGAACGGCACGCTTCCCTGTCTTGCGGAAATCGCAGCCAACCCCGGCGGGTCGCAAACAAAATGTACCTGGGCCCAGGATGATGTCGACCAAGGCATTAAGCTGCTCGACTTCGCAATCGAGAATCGGGATCCGAAATTGATGAACCAGATGATCTTCGTTTGGAGTTTCGGCCAAGCCATCGACCCGGTTCTGTTGGAGCAGCTGCTAAGCAAGATAAAGACCGACTATGTCGACAAAGGCTTAGTCGTTTGGAAAACGATGCCTCAACTCATTGATACCTATCGGCAGTGGAAATAGCCTTGGTTCAGGCTGAGCCGTCGAGTGCGGCCGATTGTTTGCAGTAAACCCGTTGGGATTAGTGCGGATTTTTGTTTCGTTCCGACGGTTTCGAAATGGAATTTCAACTGCTACAATCTTTCGGTTATCAAACCCGGTTATATCTCGCAGAATTTGAATATCGGCTGATCCATATAGAAGCCGTGTTTCGATTTTGCCCACTCGTCGGTTGTGGAGTCCATCTTGAAGCGCAATCCCAAGGCACTATGCCTTAGTCTCATGGGGTACCCATCATGATGCCGATTAAACATATGGATCCCATTTTAGGGGTCGATGTTCATATCGTATTGATTCCCACGCCTGCGGGGCCCGTACCGACGCCGATCCCGCATCCTCATGTGGGGATGATCATGGACCCGTTCGATTACGTGCCGATCGTCGGATCCACGCTCTACGTCAACAATATGATCAAGGCGAGCGCCGGTACCGCGGGGCTGCTGATTCCCCCGTCGCATATTCCAATGGGAGGCCCATTCGCGCCGCCGCCGGGCAATGAGTCCGAGATGTTCATGGGGAGCGCCACGGTAGATGCAGAAGGCGATCCCTTCTCGTTTCTAGGTTGCCCCGTTATCAGTTGCATGACAGTCGGCATGCCCGCACCCATTCGGCCTAAAAAGAAAGGTGCCTCGGTTTCGCTTTTTGCACCGGTGACGCAAGCCATGCCGATACCTATGGGGCTACCGGTCATGGTTGGCGGCCCTCCAACGATATCCTTGCTCGGCCTAGCGATGAATATGCTTGGCCCGATGCTCGGCGCCATGAAGAAGCTCGCGAAGAAGAGCAAGACGGTTCGCAAGCTGGTCAAGGCGGGAAGCGATCGGGCGCATAAGGCGGCTAAGAAGGTGATGGACAAGGTGGGTGTACCGCCCGCTAGCGCCACCCGCAACAAGGTGCACAGTAAGATCTGTTCCGCAACCGGCCACCCAGTGGATGTGGCGTCCGGTAAAATGTATACCGAACATACGGACCTCTGTATTGATGGTCCGTTGCCTTTTGAGTTCAGTCGCAAATGGTTGAGTTGTTCGACGTACCAAGGGCCGATAGGAACTGGCTGGCACCACAACTGGGATATCTCACTATTTGTCGATGAGGCGCCTGAAGTAGGAGACGAGGCCGGTGTCGTACTGCGCGCTGACGATGGCCGATATATCCCCTTTCTACAGGTGCCCATAGGAGGCAGCTTCTACAACCGCCAAGACAGAATGAGCTTGTTTCGGGATGAACGCGGTTATCGTGTCAGGACACATGCTGGTCTTACCTATCGCTTTCGACTTAGTGGTGCTCAGTCCCTGGGGCCTGTCAGTGAGATTCCATTAGGGTATCTCTATGACATTGGCGGACAGCGAATCGTGCTTCACCGCGACGACCGAGGGCGGCTGTGCGAGATTCACGATAGCTGTGGGCGCGTATTTTCTTTCGAAAATGACGAATACGGCCAATTGCTCGAGATAGTCGGACCGCATCCACAGGATGTGGAGGAACGGCTTTGCCTGTTGTCTTTCGCTTACGACGAAAATGGCTCACTCATCGAAGTCCGCGATGCGCTCGGCCAATGCGAACGTTTTGTCTACAAACAGAACCTCATGGTGCAAGAAACCAATAAGGGTGGCCTGAGTTTCTATTTTCAGTATGACCAGGAAGGGCCAGAGGCACGGTGTACGCGTACCTGGGCCGACGGTGGGCTCTACGATCATAAGCTAACTCTCGACGATGAACTCGGAGTAACGTTTGTAACAAACTCGCTGGGCCACAAAACCACCTACCATCATGACGGTTCCGTGGTTCATAAAGTAACAGATGCCTATGGCAATGAGAGCGCCACGGTATTCGACGACGACTATTACCCTGTTGTGGAAACGGATGAGCTGGGACGAGCTACCATTGGCGAGTACGATGAACGTGGAAATCGCGTTCAAATGACTCTGCCGGATGGTACTGCGGTTCAAACCGAGTTCAACGAATTCGATTTGCCGACCAAGGTGGTTGATCAACTCGGTAGTGCGTGGCTGGCGGAATACGACGACCGGGGAAGGGTCGTTAGGCGAATAGATCCGGAGGGCGGCCAGTCGAACTATGTATATTCGGATGCATGGCTGAAGGTCGTTACAGATGCGGCTGGACAAGAGACTCGGTACGAATATGACAATCGGGGGCTCTTGAGGAGCGTACATACCCCAGATGGTGGTGTGGCCTCTATCGTATACGATCAACTTGGTCGTCGGACAGCGTTTGTTGATCCCGTGGGTGGCGAACGGAAGTACACACTCGATCTTCGAGGAGATATCGTCGGGGTAGAGGAAGAGAGTGGGAACGTTCGGGAAATCACCCGGGATGCTGCCGGACGAATCGTTCGTCTTCGCGACCAAGACGGTGACGTGCACCTCGTCTATTGTGGTACGGATCGCGTAGCTATGAGAACCCAGTCCGGGACCTCCATTGCTTTCGAATATGACACCGAAGAACAGCTCATAGGGATTGCCAATGAGCAAGGAAATGTCTACCGGTTCAAAGTTGGTCCGACGGGGCTAGTCGACGAAGACAGTGGCTTTGATGGTTTGCTGCGGAAATACACGCGAGATAGGGCTGGTCGGGTCACTGAAGTTGAACGTCCCTCCGAGCGCTCAAGTGTATACGAATACGATGAAATGGATCGGCTCGTCAGCGTGCATCACGACGGCGGGGCGCTGGAGGCATTTCGCTACCGAGCAGATGGCGCTGTTCTTAGCGCGCGGAATGCGGAGTGTCTCATAACGTTCGAACACGACCTGTTGGGGCGCATAGTAAAGGAAGAACAGGAAAAAACTGGTGAGGATAGCCAGTGGATAGAAAGTCGTTTCGATGTTGCGGGGGAACGGGTCTCGTTGTCTTCGAGTATGGGAGCGGAATTCGAGATTGGACGCGATGCGATGGGCCGCGTTTCGCGCGTTGCAAGAAAGTGCGAAGGGGCGGAATTGCCGTCGGCCAAATTTGCGGTGGATTACCAGAGAGACCATCTGGGCTTGGAACTTGAAAGAAGCATCTTGGGCGGCCTTAAGAGTCGGTGGAAAAGGGACCAGGCCGGCCGACCGCTAGAACACGAAATCCGCGACGGCAGGCAAGTGCATCGCTCCCTGCAGTATCGGTGGGCTTCAGACAATCGGCTACAGAAGACCGTTGACGCGGTGACGAAATCGCAGGTGACCTACGGCTACAGCGCGCACGGCTATCTGGCTTGGGCGCAGTTCGATGATGAACTCGAATTGAGAATGCCAGATTCGGTCATGAACCTGTTTCGAAGTCGGGACCAGGCTGACCGGAAGTATGGTCCGGCCGGGCAGTTGCTAGAGATCATGGGCGAAGAGGGAATCACTTCCTTCGAATATGACGTTGAAGGGAATCTTATCAGCAAGGAGGCACCCGGAGGGCTCAAGTGGCTCTACGAATGGAATGGTCTCGGTCGATTGGTCAAGGTTGTTCGCCCGGACGAAGGTGAAGTTCACTTTGTCTACGATGCGCTTGGGCGTCGAATCGCGAAGTCCTTTCGTGGTCAGACAACACGCTGGTTGTGGGACGGCGACGTGCCCTTACACGAATGGGTTGATGGGGAATATCAGGCACCAAAGCAAACGTCGGCTGGCCACAGAAAACGACTACGCATGGGAAGCATGGTCGTTGCGAAGATTCGTCGGCAAGAGGCCGAACTCTCGTCGTTATTGCGCCGAGGGCCTCCTGGTGTAGAAGGCGCCTCCGCCGAGATCGCGACCGTAGACCGCCGCGGAACAATAGATGCGCCAATTACCTGGGTATTTGAACCTGATACACATACTCCCGTCGCGAAGATCGTCGGTGGATCATCATTTCCGATCATCACCGACGCCGTGGGCGCGCCAGTGGGGATGTATGACCAGAGCGGGTCCCAAGTCTGGGGCGGGGAAATTTCTACGTTCGGTAGGATGCGAAAGCTAAAGGGAGTTGGAGAAGAGAGTGATACATTGCTGGCGGTTCGCTGTCCGTTCAGGTGGCCTGGTCAGTACGAGGATGTGGAAACGGGGCTCTCCTACAATCGGTTTAGGTACTACGACAGCGAACAGGGCCACTACATAAGCCAGGATCCTCAGCGGACTGATGGAGGATTTCGTCTTTACGGCTATGTTCCTAACCCGATCACGTGGATCGACCCGCTAGGGCTCGGATGTGGCCCGTCGAGCCCCGGCAAGATGCAAAGGGAAGTGGAAAGAGGGCAGGCTCCGAGGCAAGTCGATCGCGTAGATAAAGGCCACGTTCCCGGACAGGAGGCGCATGTGCATTATACCGATGGCACCTCGTCAACGGTATCTGGAGGCGTGCACGATGCACATAAGGGGACCCCGAATCCGAATAAGAAAACCAGAAAATGGCTGCAGAAACACGGTTGGACACCACCCTAGGAGTTGATGATGAAGGCATTTGGGTATGCTGAAACACCAGAGACGGACACGCCCTTAACGCTAACCGAAGTTACAATCGCAGCCTCGGCTGAGGAACTGCGGAAGATCTCTGAATTCTTACTGCACGTGGCTTCCCAGATGGAGGAGCACGGCGAGAAATTCGGCCACGAACATTTCGGTGACTACAGCGGTGAAAAAAGCGAGGTTCAGTTAATTGCAGTGGGCCCTCTCTAGTGGACGGACCGTTAGGAACGACAGCAAGAACCCCCGGAGTCGTAAGGATAAACTAGCGATGAAACTTCAGCCAGAGAACGCTCGAATCGATATCTCCGGCGAAAATGCGATTCGGATTCTACAGGAACTCGAATTGGTGTTGTTGTCTTTGCATAAGATGGGGGCCTACTATGTGGGTAAGGACCCACTGGATTATCAACGCGAGACGACCCGGTTTGTCGACGAATGGAAGGTCACTGACCGTTTGGCCAGCGCTCGTAGATTGTTAAGCGAGTGTTTTGATAGAAGGCTGGCTGATGACGATATGGATGATCTCGAAAGAGCGATGGAGTCGTTGAATTGCTGGTCAGGGCCGGACAGTACCGCCGAAGGTGACGGCTGATGCCGTGCATTGCCAGGAGTCAGGATGCCTGCTTTAGGTGAATACGCGAACGTCTACAATTCGGCCCTAGAAGTGCTACGCCAGAAGGGGTACCGAATTTGGAAGAATGAACGCGCGGATATGTTCTGTGCCGAAAAAGACGGCTGGGATTTCATGGCTGATGGCGCGGTGGCGTTGCTCGGTTTGGTCGCTATGTACGAATTTCACGGTCCCGAAGCCTATTCCGAATATTGGTGGAAGAAGGAGGGGCCGCTCGATTTCCCTAATCTTCCCACCGACCCGCCGGACTATGACGCTGTGTGGGAGAAGAAGCCCAAGTAGCAGGCGCGTCATCCGTGAAAGCGGAGAGAATTAAACAGTTTTTTGTCCGTTTTCAACGGTTTCGAAACCCGATCCCAAATGCTACAATCTCTCGGTTAGTGAATACAACTTCGCTGTTCCTGAATCCTCGGGCCTGCGCGACCGGCGTCTGGCTCGCTAGCGTTGTACCTATTGGAGAAGTCCTTGAAGCGAAATCCGATTGAACGACGGGTTGATATACTGCAAGACCAATGGAACGCGTTTGCCGCGGACGACGATGCGCGTTTGTTCATCTGGGGAGCAGACCAGGGTGAGCATCGAATCATCGACACGTTCATTACGAAGGAAAATTCGGCAGAGGCTTCGGAAACGCCCGACGTCTTTATTCGACTGTCGACGCCTTTCGCGGACGTACAGGAATACGGCGCGGAACTTCGCGACGAATTGATCGACCAATATCAGGAAACGGTCGACAAACTTGCCGAGAATCCTGACCCCGACGTGGATCTCAAGCCTTGGACGGCGCTTGCGCCGCAGTCGGGCGTTGATAATATCACGGCGCTACTGGCCACGCTTGAGCACTTCCATGAACACCATCTCGATGCAGATGGTCGTTTGGCAATTTGGTTAACGCCGGCGGACGTTGGCGATCTGGAAGCATTTCGCAATTGGCTTCACGTAACGGTGTCGGTAACGCCGGCCTGTATTCGCTTCGTTACCGTAGATGCTCGCGAGGCTCCGCTTTTGACGGAACTCTACGTTGCGGACGAAAAGAAGATCATCTTCAAAAATGCGTCGCTAGATATGTCAGGCGCGATGGAAGAAATCGCCGACCAGGCCACGGATAGGGCTCAGCCCAGCGGCATATTTCGCAAACTCTTCGCCCAGATAAGCAACGCGGCTACCGAAGGAGATGCGGCGGGCGCGGCGGCCTTGGGCCAAAATGCCACAAAACTAGCTTTGGACAACAGTTGGCCCCATATGGCGGGGGTGATCCAATCCGTGTTGGCTGGAATCTTCCTCTCAGTGAAAGACACAAAATCGGCCATTGCCTACTATCAGGAAGCCGACGTCTATGGGGAACAAGCGGTCGCAACAGGGAAGCCAGAGCCCGGCACCGATGATTTGCGGCCCATGGGCTATCAGATTTCTTACCAGGCGAGAGCAGGTTTGGCCGGCGTACTTCTGAGCGAACAAGACTATGCGAATGCGGGCCAGATTTATCTCAGCGCGGTAGACATCGCGAAAAAACTGACACCGGTAATGGCACCGTTGGCGGTACTTGACTGCTGGCGTATGGCTTCATTCTGTAACGAACAGGACAAGAAATACGAAGCCGCGTGGGAACATGGGATCAACGGATTGAACCATGGCGCCGAAATGGACGAGGACCAACGTTCGGTATCAACCCTCGGATATCTATGTGAAGGGCTTTGGCGCCTTACGGGACAGCAACAATATTCCGAGCATCGCGAGACAATGGAGGATAACTTCGTAGCTCTTCTCGGTGAAAACTGGCGGCCGGATCCGAACGCTAGCGGCGAGATGCCAGCAACGCCTGCGATGACGGGTGTGCCTGACGCAGCACCCGCAGACGCGGTCACCCCAGAGGGGGCTACATCATGATGCCCATCAAACATATGGACCCCCTCCTCGGGGTAGATGTCCATATCATCTTGATCCCGACGCCGGCCGGTCCTGTCCCTACACCGATCCCACATCCTCATGTGGGCATGATCATGGATCCCTTCGACTACATACCAGTCGTTGGATCAACGCTCTACGTCAACAATATGATCAAAGCCAGCGCGGGTACCGCGGGTTTGTTGATTCCACCGTCGCATATTCCCATGGGTGGCCCGTTCGCACCGCCTCCGGGAAATGAATCCGAGATGTTCATGGGCAGCGCCACGGTAGATGCCGAAGGCGACCCCTTCTCGTTTTTAGGCTGTCCCGTTATCAGTTGCATGACGGTCGGTATGCCCGCACCGTTTAGGCCCAAAAAGAAGG
>Ga0257122_1000989_pt1 | contig 21699 bp, 19 predicted proteins | sample SI106_120metaG_FD_190146 | JGI IMG/M metagenome (GOLD analysis project Ga0257122, IMG submission 190146) | Marine microbial communities from Saanich Inlet, British Columbia, Canada - SI106_120 | ecosystem: Environmental > Aquatic > Marine > Inlet | place: Canada: British Columbia | collected... | reverse complement strand
AAATAGTGCACCATGTTGTGCAACATATCCGGCTGAGGTACGAAATCCGCATCGAAGACCATGACCAATTCGCCGGTGGCTTTCTGCAGGCCGTTTTCCAAAGCGCCTGCCTTGTAGCCCGTGCGATCGTCTCGGTGCACATAGTGGATGTTGACGCCTTTGGCCTTCAGCTCGTCGACCTTGTCGCGGCAAATGCCCTGGGTTTCGTCGGTTGAGTCATCCAGTACCTGAATTTCCAAGCACTCAGCCGGATAGTCCAGCTCAGCCACAGCGTCGATCAGTCTTTCGGCGACATACATCTCATTAAAGAGCGGGCATTGAACGGTCACCCGAGGCAGCTCGTCAGCGGGATACATCTTCAAGGGTTCAGGCTGGTTCTTTTTGTAGCGAAAGAACAACCAGACCAAATGCGAGCGGTGAAAACCATAAACAGCGAGCAGCAGGAGGATAAAGAGATATGCTGCAATGAGGATAATTCGGTACCATTCCATGGACTTAGAGTTCCCTTTATCTGAACCTGACGCTTACGGCAGCGCCAACTCCCTTACGTATAGCAATTGACTCATTGCATCATGTCACGCAGATGTAATTTCTCACTACATAACGTAGGCCCTGTGCCTACCCGGGTTTGCACACCCTCGAAATAGCAACTATAGCTGCCGTCTTACCTGTGTCGTTGGCGTTGTCTCCCTCTTAAGTGGTTGAAAATACAGCGCAGGGGGTGTGGCACGAAGGATGCTATTACGACGGCCGGGGACAATGACAAGAGTTAAAAGGAGGATGGATGTCATCGAACGCGCCGCAGCGTAGGGGGGATAGTATGCTTATTCGTCTGCTCAGACGATTTGGCAATTCCAATAGGCATCATCGTTTGGCCCTGAGTGTGGTCGGGCGCATCATGGTTCAACGCCCTGAGGACAGCTTTCCAAAGGTGTTGAAGAAGAAGGTTTGGGTAGAAATTTTGGATGCGGTGACGCGAGAACCGCTGACCGCCGCGCGAGTTGATTGGCGTACGACCGGCTCGAATTTCAATCTTTCATTTCTTAGCGATATCGACCAGAGCGCGTTGCCAGGAACCGTCAGAACCTATCGGATCGTGCTCAGGTCCGACGACCACCAGGGAACCGTTCTCCGTCAACTCACGCCCACGGGTCTGACGAGCGATTGGCTTGAGGTGCAGCTCGGCGTCGGTACATGCGATCTGCGACAAGATATTGTCAGTCTTCCATGCCGCCCCGTGCCGCAGCGTACGGGATGGGCCGTGCAGACAGCCGAATGCTAGGCGTTCGGGCCAGACGAATCCGGCGTATTCGACGTGGCAAAGGCTTGCTAAAGACGCATGGCACTCAAACAAGAGACTCGGTGGTGCTGATTGTCGGAGCCGCGCTGGGTGGAGCAGCCCTTTCCTGGATCGGCGGGCTGCTTATCTACGTTGTATTGACCTAGCGTCCTACTTATTATGGCAGTGCCTATGGCATTGCTCAAACACAGACCCAAACTACGACTCAAGACACCGCGTGAATTAAGAGCGGGAAATTCATTTCAAGCGACCGTCGTGATCGATGCTAAGCGCGAGGTCCCGGTCGACAACGTCACGATCAGCCTCATCGGAAAAGAACAGGGGCGGGTCGGTTTCGGAAAGAACGCCGTCGGTCAGACGGTCCAAATTATCAAACTCACGGCGGAACTGGCAGGAAAGACGGTTCTGCCCGCTGGGCGAACGGAACTCCCCTGTCGCTTCGATCTTCCTGTCGATACGGCCCCATCCTATGTTGGAAAGCTGGCCTCCACTTCCTATCAAATCTCTGTGCGTGCATCGATACCGTGGTGGCCCGACGCTAAGGAAGACTTTGAGATCATCATTCTCGCGACCTACCCTACCGATCGAAAAGAAACGCCAACGATTTTTCCCAGCGATACACGCGGACCACAAAGTAAAGCCGGCTATTTCGAAGCGAGCCTTCCAACCCTCGACTTGGAGTCCGGAAGTATTCTCCCCATATCGGTCGCCCTCAGCAACGTCGCCTACAATCGCTACGCCACGCTCGAATTCAGCCTGATTGGCAGAGAACACGTCCACCTCGAACGAACGCTGCTAACCAGAGGAAAGCAAGGCCATAATGTCCTCTGCCAGCAGAAGAGTTCGTGGAGTCTAGAGGAGGGAGACGAAGGAGAGTCTTTTTCCTTTAGCGTTCAGATTCCTCCATCCTTAGCTCCCACCTTTTCATCCAAGCTCTGGAGCGTGCACTGGACCATTGGACTCAAGGCGGTGGTTCGCTGGGGACGAGACGTCAATCTACAGATCCCCATTCGCATCTTGCCCGTCAACGCCGAGAGTTCTACGCGACAACTCTTCGCCCCTCCCGATGTCGGCTCTGAACGCGTCAACGCCATCTGGCAGGATGTTGCCGCCGCTCGCCAACTGACCTACGAAGACGGAGCCCTTAGTACGCGCGTTTCAGACCACGGCTCAGGTGGCACCCCAATAGCGTTGACCATCAAACGCGAACATCGAGGAAGCAAAGGCATTTTCCTCGTGGGAAAAATCGACTATCCGGCGTTACACCTTGGGCTTGAAGTCGCACCGGCTGGACTATTGGGCAACGTCAATAGCCAAGACATCGACTTCTTTGGCTACGCCCCCAATGAAATCAAAAACGACAAGCCCATCGCCAAACACGAACGCATTGCGGCCAAGAATTGGAATAAGGCCCATGCCCTTGGCGGACGTGAAGAAGCACAAATAACTGCGTTCTTCGGGCCCTTGGCCGGCGCCTTGCTCCCCATGAATGTCGCCAGGATGACCGACGACGAATTGGTCGTTGAATACCGAAATTCTGGAACGAGGCGCGGCGACTTGAATCGGTTCGCCCAACAGGTAGTAGCTCTAGCCACGGCGATTCCTCTGGGCCGCGCGAATATTCCTGCCCCAGCGGAAATGCAAGCCCACGTGCCCTCCTGGCGCTCCCTAGCCCAAAAGCTCGACGGCGTTTTGGAATTGTCGCGAATGGCTATTCGCGGCAGCTACCAGGGACTTCAAGTCCGGTTGGCAACGCATTGGCTAGCGCGAAATAAGGTGGACTGCACGCGAATCGAACTCGAACTCACGACCGCCATCGGCAGCGATCATACCTTCGACCTCCAATTTTCTGATTCGGATACGCCGACGGAATTGCCGAGCCTTCTCCCGGGCGCCGCCGCATCCGCTATTCAACGCCTACGTGAAATGAAGGCTCTGTCGCTTCGAGTCGAACAATCGACGATCCATCTCGATCTGCCGGGGCGGTATTCTAACGCCCTGGATCTACTCGACTACCTTGATCGACTCGTCTCCCTCGCCGATGCCCTGCGACCCATGGGTGGGCCCTATCGCTAGCTAAAATGCGTCCCGTGGCGCGACCTCCGGCCATGCGCGCCGTCCTTTGACGAATCACCTAGAGAACAAAGATCGACAACAAGGGGGGAAAGATGCGTTCACAACTTATCGACCAACTCAGGAATATCCTTTTGACTGCCATGATCGCCGCGCTAGCCGGGGCTTGTGGCGGCGATGTGGAATCCATCGACAGCTACGAGAGCGCTCTAACTGCTGGACAATGCTCAACGATTTGCGGCAGCGCTTGCAATGATGCCATGGTTGCGGCCAAAAGTTCGCCCGTATACGGTCAATGCATGGAATACTGTGCACCCCTCTGCGCAGATGCGTTTAGCACGCAAATGGTAATCTCAAGCGTGCAAAAGAATTTCGGCGGCGGTGAGGAGAGTCCTCCTTCTTCGGATGAGGGGGAACCTTCAGCCGAAGGGACGTGCACCCCTTTCCTAAATCAAGGATTGCTCAACGACACCTATCCTTCTTTCACTGACTACCCCGTTTCGGAAATCCAATGCGCTGTTGTTGCGATGTCCTATACGGATATTTCCGAAGGCATCAAGAATGACGAAGGATGCAACAGCAGTGAGATCACTGGTGCGATTGCCAAACTAGACGACTACCTAGAGCAATGTGGTTGCCTTTTTGCATGGCACGAAAGTTGGACCTATTTCGCGCAAGGCGATACCGATTCAGCGGGCGACATTTGCAGCACCGTTACCATCGACGGGTCGACCATGATCGATATCTCCGGAGACTTCAACAGCGCCATGAACCTCGCGAAGTCGGCTTTGACGAATAGCCTCGGTGACATTCAAGCACTTCTGTACGACCCAACAGCGTCTCAACTCGATCAACTATCGGCGTCCTCCGAATTGTCCAGCAGTCTTGGTTTTCTGCAATCAACGGGACTGTCGGTCGACGAGGATCTTCTGCGAGGTGCAACCTATGCGATCGGTCACGCGAAGTTATTGACCTTTGACGACGGAGAACATTCCTTGATGCCCGGCCAGAGCGTCGTCAATCCCATAGGCGCAAAATGGCATCACAAGGGCCGTCGCATGATCGTCGTCGACAAGCGCGCCGCAGCACTCTCGAGCCATCTCACCTCTACCCAACGCAAGACCCTCTTCTTTAACGCGCTGGTGCACCAAGGATTGCACACCATGCTGTATCGCACGATGTTGTCGGCCACCAAACACGGTGTCGTTGTTGACTATCTTCTATCTAACAATGCCATTCGCCTGCCACGATCTCTCGTCGCCGAGTGGGCGGCACAGTGGCAGGTAAACTTCCAATTCTAGGCTAAACGGCACCGTGTACCCAGCTTGCGTCATCTACATACCCGGTGGAATGGTGAGCATGTCGGGATCGTTCTTTGGATCCAAGATGATTTCACGATGGGCGTTGAGCATATCCTCGTCCGCCACCCGTCTGGTGCAGCGACTTCCCGCCCAGGCTCCCTCGGTTTCTTTGCAGAGCTTGTATTCTGCCGCATCGCGACTATTTCTTTCAGAGTCTTTGGGTGAACGAAGGTATTGTCCTCGCTCGTGTCGGAGTAGACGAAATCCACCTTCGTGAAAGGGAATCGCTTCCTTGTGGAAGAGAAGCAGGGTTTCATCGCCAGGAATGAAGACGACGTCTCCGCCTTGGTATTTTTCCAAGATGAAGATGGCGCAGTGTTTATCTATACATTTGTCTTTGCAATATTTCCCATCGCATTCGTGGGCTGTTGGGGCTGGGGCGCAGTCGAGATCGTCGTCCGTGTCTAGCACTGGTAGAGCTTCATCGTCATCTGGGCTTGCTGGTTGGCCAGCCCTTCCGTCGTCGAGCAGCATTTCAACGACCTTCGGGTCAGCGCAAGCGTTTACCTTGAAAAGTTTTTCCGCGCAAAGCTCCGCCTTTTCAAAATCATATCCCTGGTGGGTTTGACAGGTCATGGGCAGCGGAATCTTATCCCAGGTATTCTTATTCTTCTCTTCTTTGCCGGTATGGAATCCCGCCCAAGGTCTTTGGCGTAAATAGTAATAGCTTTTGTCGCAGCCAATGTTTGATTTCGGGCAGCGCCTTTCGGGGAGCCGCACCCGAATTGCCCGCTGGTCTTTCGCAGCATTGCGCATGACCAAGAGGTTTTCATACGTCCTGTACATCACCGCAAATTGGCTCTGCTGCCCGGGGGAATTTGCATTCTCAGTCGCCTCGATGCCTGCAATACGGCCCATTTCCATAAGCGGTCGCCCGGCATTCAAGTCTAGAATCGCACGAAGCCAACTCACGTTTTTTTGCAGGTGCGGGTTCGACACGTCTCCGATCGTGTTGGCGAGGTTAACCAAAGTATGGAGGTCATTGGGGCCGAAGAAAGTTTTGATCCGAGCAAGCTCTATTGTAATGGATGGCTTCTCTAAGACGAGAAGATAGTTGACGAGGCCTGATTCGAGGTTCCAGCCAAAGTTATGGCCGTAGCGAGCTAGGGGACTCAATTCGGCCTTGGTGGCATTCCTGTGTATTGCCTCTAATCGCGTGACCACTGAAGCCGGAACAGGCGTCAGGTCGAGATCGGTGTCGTTGTAGTTGAAAATACGAGTGGTCAATATCGCCGGTCGATTGGCTCGGCTGGCCTCGCGGGCCGCATGAAGTTTCAAATACATCACTTCCCGGGCATTGTCACCCGTCGGCCAGCGAACGGTCCATTTCTCATCCCACATTCCGAGGGAAAAGATCTCCTTGGTTAGCTGATATCCATGAGTGAGATTTGGCGAGAACTTTGCCAACATTGAGCCAAGGGTAGAGAAGTTGATCATCCAGGAAAAGGGTTTCTTTCCCATCTTTATTGACCCGATGGTCCGCTGCAGGAAGCCGAAATAGGATGCACGATATGCCGCCGCGGGGTCGGCTTCATCATCAAAGGCCGGGCGATAATGCCAACTCCTCGTGCCATAGCCTGCGGCGAGTTGGTATTTTTCCCCCGGATTGGGAGAGGGCGAACCCGGCATATATCTGATCGCCTTTTTCTCATTGCTGCCGTCGAGATATTGAAAGACCTGCTCCGTAACCTCTACTTCACTCCCGTCGGCTTCGCGTACTTTCGCCGTCATTATCCCGCGCGATGCGCGGCTACTCGGGATGTAATCCGTGCCCCCCATATCATCGGAAACGATACCCGGTGCGCCGGTATGACGTAACACACGCTCCAGCGCGTCCTTGTACGCTTTAAACGCAGCGGGCTTGGATGGATCGAGCATATAGCAGGGAAAGTCTTGAAGAGACGGGCTTCTCTCCCGGTAATCAGCTGAAAAGAGCCGCCCCTTATACATCGCGCGCTCTTTGAAACGAGCAGCGAGATAACCGATCCTGAAGATGAGGCTATTGCTCTCACGTCGATAATCACCAAAGTGGTGGGGGAGTGAAAGGTTATCGGCGATATGGGTTCTTCTCGCTTCTCCTTCTCCCAGCTGGCTGTTGTGCGCATCAACCTCTCCGTTGTATGCGTCGATCTGGTTTTGCTCAACGACGAGCAGCGGATCATCTTCTGAAATTGTGTTTGCCGCTAGAAGTGCTGGTGAGCAAAAAGCGCCAGCCCCCATCGCGCACTTACTGTTGTTGACCCCCTTTGCAATTTCGTTAGCGGGGGCACACGTCGCGCGTCGAGATACGCTTCTCGTATCGTAATTGAATCGAGGCTCTCCACGTGCATTTAGGGGAGCTCCTTCTGGGCCCTGAACACAACTATGGTGAGCATCGGCCGCCGATGCCAATTCGATTATTGGGCGACGATATCCGAAGCTTGTCCGCTTGCCACAATATCCGCCGAGTTGATAGGTATTTGCCTTGGAATCCCGAATTTGAAGTGAATAGCGAAAGGGCCTAGGAAAGCGCCATGGCGGGCGATCACCACAAAATGGCGCACAGTTCCTATCATTCCATGCATTAACACCTGCGAGCGGAAATGTGTCGTTGACGGCGAATAGGGCGGGCCGCCATTCGCTTTGTGTTTTTCCGGTGGTGGCGTCAACAAAACGGACCTTGGCGGCCCTCGTTTCCATGGCCCAGTGCTTCGGATCATGTTTCGTCATCGAAGCACTTATGGCACTGTCGCGGCTACCGCTGTAGACGGATAAATCCCAGGGTGGCGCCAAAGGATGGCGCCCCTCGGGGTTTTCGTAGGCCAATACTCTGCCCATATTCTTGGCGTAAACTGGCATATTGGGGAACTGTGCTTTGAAATCGGTGAAGTCTGGATTTTTCTGAAAGTTCAGACCCAAAACGTTGACGCTTGAGCGGATGGAATCGGCGATTTTTGCGACGCGGTGTAGAACGTCCGAAGACCATTGCAAAAGGCAGGTGCCTGGGTTTTCGAGAGCAAGGCAGTTGCTTGCAGCGGTAAGCCGAATAGTATGACTGCTCAGTGGTCTAGATGTAGCCCGATGGGTGTCTTGGCTGCTGGGAGGACTAATGGTGACGTTCGCGCTATTTTGGGCAAATTCATCGCCAACATCTCCACCGCAGCCCTGGTCACCACCGGCATGTCCCGTCAAATACTGATAGCCGGGTGCGATGAGCACAGCCGCAACAAGCAGGCCCACCATCCAATAAGCTCGGTACGATTTCCCACTTTCCGGGGGAACACCATTTTCGTCGGTCGGCGTTGCTGAGTTTTTTGAGGGATTGGTTTTCGACATCTCCGACTCTCTTTCCAGGTTCATTGCCCGCGACAATCCACTGGGTGCTGCGGCCCACCCCCGATGCACAACACACCTGCGGGGTCAGCCTTCAGGACTAGCTATTGCCTCTGTCGAAGCCCTGTTGCTAACAAGAGCTGAAATCCTAGCATGCTGAAATACTCAGTGGATATTCCCATAAGTGCAACGATTGAGCCAGAATTGAAGATTCGATTGCCATGAAAATTAGCCGGCTTATCGTATGCTTGAGAGGCGTCGTTCATCGCCCCGTTGAATGACCGAGAGGGCGACGACGAGACGAGACGTCACCGCCGACGAATCATGTCACGCATTTGCCTGGGCAATGACCAAGGCTACTTTTCTTGTGGCCACTATTCTTGCCCTACGCGAAGCTCATCCCGTCAGGCAGACGTTGACCACTCCGCAAAACACCAGAGTGTTTTGGTTTCCCACAGGAAGCTCAAAGCGTTCCACTCGTCACGCAAGACGAGAAGGTCCCCATTCGGGGCGAAGGATTCTAGTATTGAGTGAATCGCTGGCTGAATCGAGAAGCGGTCAAACCGTTTCAACGCGTCGGCACCTGCGGTCTCAAATCGTCCCGTGAGAATATCCTCACGAATCTCCTTGAACCCCGGTGATTCGAGGTCGTCCGATGTGAGTGCGCTCAGACCAGGAAACGGGGCCCCGTCTTCAAAGACAGTGGCGTCTTCCCACGTTAGCGAAATCGAACGGGCGTAAAACTCGATTGGGTTGGGCACGTCAGCTTTGGCCGCCGTAAGAAACCAGAAGTGTGCCTCCCCGTCGCATGTGGCATTCACGTGGCATGCTATGGGTGGCGAGGCGGCGCGGAAGAGGTCGTCCAGTTGCGTCAACACGTCCGCTCTTTCGAAAAATGGCATCAATTCGGCCCCTATTCCGTCATTTTCACCGGACACACGCCTAGTACCGCGACTTTCGGTGAATCTAATGCCGCTGGCAAGACAGTTTTTGAGGAGACCAACACAGGTGCAAACGACGCCTCACCCTGCTGCCGGAACGGCTGTATGGCCTTGCGATGTCGGCTGGGACGGATATGCTCGGTAGGGATAGGCGTTGGGAAGATGGTCCGTACATACAACAAATCGGCGACTACACTGAAGAACGAGCTGTCAACGCTTGGCGTAAGGCCTGGCGATTCAGTGATGGTTCACGCTTCCATGCGCAAAGTCGGATGCGATGCGGAGCTGCTGATTGACGCGATCCAATCAGCCGTTACACCAGAAGGCCAGATTCTGATGTTGCTTTGCGCTGAAGAGAACATCCCCTTTGACCCGGCTACGAGCAAGGCGTGGCATGAATTGGGAATTCTATCCGAGATCTTTCGTAACCGTTCTGGCGTAACACAAAACGACCATCCCGCGGCACGCATGGGGGCTATGGGGGCGGGGCGCCCGGGAGTTGGTCGAGAATCCACCTCTCAACGATTACTACGGGCCGGGCACGCCTCTCGAGCGCTTGTGTGAGGGGGGCGGAAAGGTGCTGAGGTTGGGGGCCGATCGAGATACCGTGACGTTGCTACATTATGCTGAGTATCTAACGACGATCGACAAAAAGCGTCGCACGACGCATCGGGTTGAACTCGCAGGTGGGCGCTGGACGACGATCAGCTGTCTGGATGATAGCAAGGGTATTAGGGATTGGCCCCATGGTCGCGACTATTTCGAGCAGATATTGAACGACTTTCTATCGTTGCAGAAAGGACGGCTCGGAACTGTGGGCCTGGCGCAAGCCGAGTTGCTAGACGGACGGGAATTTGTGAGATTCGGAGTTCAATGGATGGAGGAAAACCTATGAAGAGCAAAACCCGTTCAATGTCTGCGGATCACGGTAGCGTAAAGGTTGTGGAATGAGTCTACGACCGATGCCGAGGACGTGCTCGTGGCGTTGACGGGCTGGGTATGCCACCACCGTCGGCGAATTCTCTGGCATGAACATCGGACTTGTATTGACTCTCGTCCACTTCGTCGGTATCTCCATCGTTAAACTGTCAGCCACCTCGGATGACAGCACTCAAAAAGCGGCACTGTTCGGGCGTACGCTATCGTTCGAACCGCATTGGCTGACCCGATGAGACGGATTTTTTGCTACGTTGAGGAGGACTAAGTGAACTGGGAAAAATATTGGAACTACCTCATTGAAAGCGGCACACAGTGGGGCATGAAGCTCCTCGGCGTGCTCATCGCATTCTATATCGGAAAGCTCATTGCGCGTGCCATCAGTCGTACCTTGGTTCGTCAACTTGAGCGGCGGGAGTTTGACCCAACATTAACAAAGTTCTTCGGCAATCTCACTCGCTACGGCATCATTGCAGCGGTCGCTATCGGCTGCCTCGGCGTTTTCGGCATCGAAACAACCAGCTTTGCAGCCCTGCTCGGGGCTGCAGGCCTCGCTATTGGATTGGCCCTCAAAGGAACCCTCTCTCATTTCGCCTCGGGAGTGATGCTACTCATCTTCCGCCCTTTCGAAGTCAATGATTTGGTCAAGGCCGGGGGGGAGCTTGGCACCGTTCAATCGATCGATCTTTTTACGACGGAGCTATGCACCCTGGACAATCGACAACTGATCATCCCGAATGGGGAAATTTTCGGCAAAACGATCGAAAACCTGACCGGTTACGACATTAGGCGCGTCGATGTAGATGTAGGCGTCGCATACGAGCATGAAATCGACGATGTACAACCCATCCTCGAGCGGGCCGCTGCTGCGGTTGAACTGGGTCTATCCGATCCACCTCCACAGATTTTTCTCAAGGAGCTAGGCGCATCCTCAGTCGATTGGCAAGTCCGCGTTTGGTGTACGACTGCCGACTATTGGGATGTTCGGCAGGAAATAATCCGCCAAGCAAAAGCCGCCTTGGATGGAGCCAAGTTAACGATTCCCTTTCCACAGCTGGATGTACATTTCGATCCGGCGGTCGTCACTAACATCAATGCCTTGAAGGCCTCGTAGCAGAGGGGTACGAACCAACCAAGGGGACGGACAACGAGGCAACTAGGGGCCGGACCGTCCCCGTACTCGTCTCCCGACTCTTGCGACCACAGTCAATTTTGAGATGACTCGGAGAGGCATCCCGGTTCGAGTGTGTGGTACGCTGAGCGCCATGTTCAAGGAGAGTGGCTCGCGATGAAGACGGCAGAGATCGATGACGTCTTGGCAAGAACCTTGGAAGACGGGCGGCTTTCCCGCGGCGAGAAAAAGGCGTTGGGAAGCCTCTTCGGCGGCGATACCACGGATGTTGAAAGCCTAAACTTCATCCGTCACCGTGCCTTTGCGATGGCACGTGACCACATGAGCGACAACCAGGGGCGCCAAGTCGTGGATTGGTTGGAAGAGCTGATCAAGGTTTTGAATGCAGCGCCAGCGCCGGATGAACACCCGTCCTCGACATCAGCTGCTTATTTCAGCCCGGGGGATGCTTGTTTGAAACGGATCATCGGCTTAATCGGCAATGCACGCCGGCGCGCAGATATTTGTGTCTTTACGATCACCGATGACCGCATCGCCCGCGCCTTGCGACAAGCGCACGAGCGAGGTGTAGCGTTGCGAATCATCACCGATAACGATAAGGCCAACGATCTTGGCTCCGACGTTTCATCTCTTTTACGGGCAGGCATCCCTTTGCGTGTGGACCGTAGCCCTCACCACATGCACCATAAATTTGCCATCTTCGACGGTTCGGTGATGGTGACCGGCAGTTATAACTGGACGCGTTCCGCCGCGGATTTTAACGCTGAAAACCTAGTGGTTACCGATGACGTCGGATTGCTTGGCGAATTTCAAGACGTGTTTGATGGAATGTGGACGGAGCTTGGAGCGGTGTCCTAGAGGGTCTTTACTCTAACGCCTTGGATCTGCTCAACTACCTCGACCGACTCATCTCCCTCGCTGAGGCTCTACGGCCCATGGGCGGCCCCTACCCCAAGCTACGTCGTACCAATGAGACTTCTCAGTGGCTCAAAGCCGACGGATTTCGTATGATCTGCGACCTAGGAAGTGAATATTGCCAGAGCTATCCAAAAACGACGAAGATCTGCTCGCGGAGGCTTTTCACGGCGGCGCCGAGGAAGTTCATTCCGTCGCCTATTGCCCCATCTGCTGTCGAAGATATCGCGGCAGCGAGTACTTTTGCACCGAACATAAACTGCCACTCGTACCCATCCACCTAGAAGGCGTCGACCCGCTCTTGGGCTATTCGCTCGATCAGCGGTACGTGCTCACCCGCTTGGCGGGAAAAGGCGGTATGGGGGTCGTTTACCAAGCGATCGGATTGCGCCTAGGCGAAGATCTGGCCATCAAAATCCCGCATACCTATTTGCAGGAAGATCCAAAGAACCGACTTCGACTGCATCGAGAAGTGCGGGCCACCGCCAAAGTTCGCCATCGAAATGTCGTCGACATCGTCGACTTCGGCATCGACAAAGAGCTCGGCCTTTTTCTCGTTATGGAGTTGCTCGGAGGCAGAAGCCTAAGCGACTTGCTCTTAGAAAAAGGGCAACTCAATATGCAGGAAGCGCTGCCGATCGTCATTCAAATTTGCGCCGGCCTCGCCGAAACGCACCGACTCGGAATGATCCATCGAGATTTGAAGCCAAGCAATGTACACGTTCTCCCCGACAATACCGTAAAGCTACTCGATTTCGGATTGGCAAAGCCCTACCGTGGCGACGATACGATGCAGTTTGAAACGTTAACCACCGTGGGAACCGTCTTTGGCACACCGTGGTATATGTCTCCCGAACAAGTCGGACTCAAGCCCGTCGATCCCCGCAGCGACATCTATTGTTTAGGCGTACTCTTTTACCGCATGATTCTGGGACGACTCCCCTTCGAGGGAAAAAACGCCCTCGACGTCATGCAAGCCCATTCGACAAAGGCCGTTCCACTACCGCATTTGGTCGCCGATTTTGAGCTCCATCCCGGGATAGAACTTCTGCTGCTAAAAATGCTGCACAAAGACCCCAGGCGGCGATATCAATCCATGGGAGAACTCTCCGATGATTTCTATCGTATCGCTTCAGATCTACACATCGACCTTCACGGTTTTCAAACGGACGAGGCTGAAGAAATATCAACGGAACGCGAACTTGCCTCGCCCGGCGATAATTCGCAGACGATTAGGCTCGACTACGGAAAGTACTACGACCAAGGAGGCCTCTTTCCCGAAGTCGCGGAGTTCTTGCGTTCTCGAATAGGCGAAATCGTCAAAGAAGTCAGCGAACGGCTGCGAGAGACCATCCCACGATATCGCGACCAAGATGCGGCCGCATTGATGGCAGCCATGGAGCAAACGGTTTCTGCCGCTCTTTCTGCAGTAGACTCCGACCCACAGGAAGATCTGCCACAGCCCCTCGTGGAACTATTTGAGTCTCGTTTTCAGGAAAGCCAAAACGCCAGCGGGGCCATTTGTGCCTGTTTCATCGCGCTTTCAGTCGCACGCTCTCATTTAGAAAATCTCGCACATGGGGATATCGAACGACTGTCTGCCTTGCAGGAATTCTTAGATCGCAGAACACTTCCGTTCTTCGTCAAGCTTATAGCTTTGGCCTCGTCCGGCGACCAGCGCGTAATGGCGACGCTGAATCAAGTCCTAGCCAAGCAGAACGACGAACTGCACAATTTGCGCCATGACATCGCGGGCCAGCTACAGAAAGCCACGGCCCATGTCGCAGAACTTGAACGCCTGAAAGCGCAGGTTACAGACAGCATCAGTTCGGGCGTAATGCTGATCGATTCGGAAACGCGACAAGTTTTGCTTTTTAACCGTTCTATGGAAAAGTTAACCGGCGTTTCATCGGGCGACGCCCTTGGCCAATCCATCGACGACCTGCTGCACTTCGTTGAAGGCATCCCGCGTGATGAATTTCTTCAGCAACTTCGGCTACACGGCGAGGTAGGCCTGCGAAAGCTCGAAATAAAAACCGCCAACAATGAAATGCGTACTATCTTCGTTCGCGGTCAGCAGTTCCACTTCTCCGACGAAAAACGACGTGGCACCCTCTTTCTGGTCGAAGATATTACCGCTCACGATCGAATCGTGGCGAGTTTCTCTCGCTATGTTCCACGCAGCGTCTTTGACCGCGTTCTCTCGCGACCAGATTCTGTAGAAGCCACCACCCGCAGTGACGAAAGGCTTGTCGTGGCTATCGCGTTCAAGAATTTCGACAGCCTGCAACAGCACACTTCCCCAACGGAACAAACGCAGATTCTCTCTGACTTCGTGAATATTCTATCTCGCCATTCTCAAACGGCTGGCGGAATGATCAAGGATTTGCGACCGGGGGGCGCCCTGCTCGCCCTGCCATCTATGCCCACGATCATCTCAAAACTGGTTGAGTCTGCTCAGGGACTATTCGATGAAATCGGAAAAATCCCTTGCCCCGACGGTCTCGCAGGGATGCGGCTAGAGGCGAGTATCGGAATTCACGTGGGCATAGTCCACGATTGCCATTTCGGTGGAGAACGAAAGATGGCCTTCGCAGCCTTAGGCGACGGCCCCCGCTTGGCCTGGTCGCTCCAACGCACCGCCGAACCTGGAACTATTTTGGCCAGCCCGGCGGTGGCCGACTTACTAGAAGGTCGAGCGTTCTACAATAGCCAGCCCTTGGCTGAAGGCTCGGAGATAACCGAAGGCTATGTCATTGTCGATGATAGAGCGGAGACGCGACAAACCCGCTGAATGGGTGAGGCTCTCCGCCCTAAGCGATAATCAGAGTCGATTGCGGCCCAAGTTTCTGAGACCGCCTCGAATCAACTTGAGGCGGGTCGACCGATGATTGGCCCAAACCATCTTTGAAAAGGCGGAGCGTTGGCCCAGGGCGAGGAAATCCATCGACCACGCCACCGATACGTGGATCAAAACACCGCACCAAATCGAGCCGGTACGAAGACTGAGTGTGCCCAGGACCATTCCGGCCAGGACCGCCCCCAAAGCCTCAGCGACGGGTTTGCGAAAGTGGATCATGCAGTAAGGCAACGCCATGAAGAAGATCGCATTGGCGCCATAGCTATCTTTCAAGGGATGGATCATAAACCCGCGAAAAAAGACCTCCAGCGCGAAGAATTGAAGCGCATAGCCAACACACCAGACGATCAGGTCGAGATAGCTTCTTCCCGCCAGCTTGTACAACGGATAGGTCTTTTGAAATGGTTCGCTATAAGAAACCATCACCAATGATGGCGCGATAATCAGAAAGAGAAGTCCGTAAATCCACAGATGTTTAAAAAAGCCGCGTGGACTGAGGCCATAACTGCTGAACCGTTCGCCTGGCATGAAAAGCGTAGCCACCCAAGGAACGACGATATAGCCGAGGACGCGAATCAACACCCATGAGAGAGAATCGAATAGTTGCGTGTAGTGCCCGTCGTAATACGCCCTTCCCCACTGCTGAATCCAATGATCGAGGTCACGCGAGTTATTCGTATAGTTGAGCAGAGCGAGCGATATCGCAGAGACGACAAGGACGACCAAAGGGCGATAGTCCGTTGTTCCCGGAGCCTTGCGAGCCCGTGCCTGCTCGGCCTCTTCATTGAGCAGGCGCCAATTATCCGCCAGATAGCGTTTCAGCAAAAAACGGAGCGGACGATGAAAGATCGCAATGCCAACGACATAGAGTGCGGCACCGATACTACGATGGTAGTGCGTTACGACTGTGGCGAACACATGATAGAGGGCCAGGGAAGCAAGGGCGAGATTGGAGATACCGAGCCCTTTTTGCGGACCTGATGTCTCGTTGGCTGGGCCTTCCCCACGCTCGTCGCCTTCTGGCGAAGACGTGTTCGTGCCGTCCAAGCTGCCGTCCTTTTCCTGCGTCACTTCTGCTGGCGCAAAAATGCGGCCGCCTGTCGCAGACGAAAGCGGCACCGTTCACGCCCAACGCTAACCATCGTATCGAAGAGCGGGGGAGATGCCTTTCGACCACTTACCGCGATCCGAATCGGCATGAAGATTTCCTTAGTTTTCCATTCGGTCTCTTCACAGAAGCTTCTACATCGCGCTTCAAGCGATTCCGCGGTCCACTGCTTTTCAGCATCCAAGGCGTCGACCAGCTTTTCCAGGATCTTTCCGGTTTCATTGGGCGTGCGCTTCTTGGCCGTTAGGAGTTTAAGAACGGGTTCGTAGTCCAAAGCCCCCGAGAAGAAATAGTCGGTGGCGGGTACAAATTCGTCGAGCCTACGAATTCGATCGCGAATAAGAGGCGCGAGTTCCAGAAGGAATTCGCGATTGAGCCGCCACGCCATCAAACGGTCGACCAATTGTTCGTCGCTTAGCTCTCTAATGTAGTTGCCGTTGAGCCAGGCTAGTTTTTCCAAATCGAAAACTGGCCCCGAAAGGCTCACCGTGCCCGGCTGCAAATCAAAACGCTCTACCATTTCGGCCAGCGTGAACTTTTCCTGGTCGTCTCCAAAGGACCACCCCATCAAAGCGAGGAAGTTGACCATCGCTTCGGGCAGGATTCCCGATTCTTCATAGAAGTCGAGGCTAACGGGGTTTTTTCGTTTGGAGATCTTACTCTTATTCTTGTCTGCATTACGCAACAGAGGAAGGTGGATGAACCGCGGCGGATTCCAACCGAAGGCCTCATAGAGGCGCAAATGCTTCGGCGCAGATGAAATCCATTCTTCCGCTCGGATCACATGAGAGATTTCCATCAGGTGATCGTCCACGACATTCGCCAAGTGGTACGTCGGCATCCCGTCGCTCTTGATCAACACTTGGTCATCGCTACGTTCGTAGGGAATCGTGACCTCGCCCCGAAGCTGATCATCGAGAACGCATTCCCCTTCGGAGGGCATCTTCAAACGAACGACGTGAGTTTCGCTCGCCGCAATGCGCTGGTTCGCTTCGTCTGCGCTGAGCTCCCGACATTTTCCGTCGTAGCCCAACGATGCTTTGGCCGCGCGTTGCTCGGCTCGCAATTCGTTTAGGCGCTCGGGGGTACAAAAACAAGGATAGGCGTTGCCTTTTTCAACGAGCTGCGCAGCGTGGTCACGATAAATGGATGCGCGCTCGGATTGACGGTAGGGACCGAATGGGCCACCCACGTCTGGGCCTTCGTCCCATTGCAGCCCCAACCAAGACAAGCTCCTCAAAATCGCTGCTTCGGATTCCGGCGTGGAGCGCGTTTGATCCGTATCTTCGATACGCAGAAGAAATTTGCCGCCGTGCCGTTTGGCGTAGGCATAGTTGAAAAGAGCCACATAGGCGGTGCCCACATGGGGATCCCCCGTAGGGCTAGGTGCGATACGTACACGAACGTTTTGCTCAGCCATATCCGGCCATTAGCAGATTTGCCCCCCTCCGGTCAATGATTGTCACCGCGCAGGCCTGCGTTTGACCTGGTATTGAGCCCAAGATATCCTTAAGACATGATAAAAAAGTCGATCGCCCCACTTCTTTTGCTCCTTATGGGGCTCAGCACTCCCAGCCAAGCGACTATCATCCTCCGGCTCGATCTCGACGCGATGATCAATCGCTCTGACGTCATTGTCAGAGCGAAGGTCATTTCATCCACAAGCCGCTGGACCAAGGACCGCCGCTATATCGTAACCGACACTCAACTCAGCATCGTTGAGGGATTACAGGGCAGCGAAACGAGAAAAACACTAACGGTTCGCAGATTGGGCGGCACTGTCGATGGCATCGGCATGAAAGTCTCGGGAACCGCCGTGTTGCCGCAGGGGCAAGATGTGGTTGTGTTCACCGAAAATCGAGGTGGACATCGTTTCGTCGTCGGAATGCAACAGGGGCTTTATCAAATTGTCAAGAATGCCAGCGGCAAGCCTCAGGTGACGCGTGCCCTGGCCGGCCTCGCTCTTCAGGAAAAGACCGTTAAGGGTATGCGTCCCGCGTTGCACGCACACCCCAAGAACCAGCCGGAATTGCTTAGCTCCTTTTTGAACCGTTTGCGACAGCGCATCGCCATCCTCAAACAAGGCAAGCCGGTCAAATGAGCCGCCGAATCTCTATTTGGGTCGCCGTCGTATCGATCATGACGGTGGGCATGACGGCGGGCATGACTGCAGACGCCTATGTTCCCAGCACCGCAAAGGAAAGCGGCGTGGCATTGCGCTGGACAAAGACCAACTGCGTGAAGATCATCGCCAATAGCGCGGGGAGTGACGACATTACCGATGATAGCGAACTCGACGCGGTCGAAGCCGCTGTGAGTAACTGGAATGACGCAGTTGCTTCCTGCTCATATCTCAACTTGGAGGCTCTACCGCATTCAACCAGTGTGGCGGCGGGCTATGTTCAAGGACAAAGCAATACCAACGCGGTGATCTTCTTTGAACGCCGCTGCGCGTCTGGCGAGAAAAGCAGCGACGGTTGCTGGGCACATGATAAGTCGGCATCCGGTATTACAACCGTCTTCTACGTCGATGATCCGTCCAGCGCCAATGACGGCCGCATCGTCGATGCCGATATTGAACTCAACGGAGCCGTCTATTCCTTCGCCACCAACGGCTCGCTCAACGCCACGGATGTGGAAAATACCCTAACGCATGAAATCGGACATCTGATGGGACTCGACCACCCTTGCGAAGACCAGGGACGAACCGGCGATGCGATTCCCAAGGACGATCAAGGCAATACCATTCCGCTTTGCCAGAAGATCCACAGCCAAGACCCGGCCGAGATGCGCGCCCTAACGATGTACAATTTCGCCGAAAACGGCGAAACATCGAAACGCTCACCGGCCCAGGATGATATCAACGCCGTCTGTGCAACATATCCCACGGCCGCAGATCCCATGGTTTGCGGCGACGCCGACGGTGATGGTGGTTGCGCAATTCGACCGACCGCAGGTGAAACGCCTCCGGCCAATAGCCTCTGGCTCCTGCTCTTCGTCCTGGTGTTTCCACTGGGAAGCCAATTGGGTAGCCAGCTCCGCAAGCGGCGAAGCGATACGGACAAAAGCCACTAAGGTGAAACTCAGACTCGCCCCCCGTCTTTCGTTTCTTCCATGTGTTGGCATTGCTATTGTCGCCCTCGTCGCCGTCACGCTGTCTTTCATCGACACGACGCAAGCCTACGTCGCGAGCACGACCAATAAGAGCTTCCAACCCCTCGGCTGGGTCGATTCCAATTGCGTTATCATCGTCGCCAACAGCAACGGTAGCGCAGACATAGACGATGGCAGCGACCTTCTTGCCATCGAAAACGCTATATCAAAATGGCATCAAGCCATCGGGGACTGCAGCTTCTTGAGGCTGAGCCTACAAGAGTCAAGCCCAACCGCCCTACCAGAATTCAATAAGAAGGGGGAGAACACGAATACGATCTATTGGGCCGAAGAACTTTGTGCCACGGACGCTGAAACCGGCTGCTGGAAACACGATGCAGCGGCGGCCGCGATAACCACCGTTTCCTTCGTAGATAATCCCAACAGCGAACGTGATGGACAAATCATCGATGCCGACGTGGAATTGAACGGCGTGTATTTCACGTTCTCGACCTCTGGCAATATGGAAACGGATGTCGAAAATACAGTGGTCCACGAGTTGGGCCATTTGATCGGCTTGGACCATCCCTGCGACGACGGTGCCCGCACGCCGACGCCCTACGATCACGTCGGACGCCGCATTCCCGAATGCGGCAAAGAACCCGATTCTTATAAAGAAGTGACCATGTACAATTTCGCAGATTTTGGCGAAACGAAAAAACGAAGCCCCGAAAAAGACGATGTCCGCGGCGTCTGCGACCTCTACCCGCTGAAGAAAGACCCAGGTGCGTGCAAACCCGCGGAACTACCTACTGGGTCCTGCACGCTAAACGGGGAGCGCGTTCCAAAGACAGAGCTCTTGGTATTGATGTTCTTACTAGGAGGACTTCTCTTCCGCCGATGCCGCATCAACGGCAAACGCTAGTACTGCCCACCCAAGATTCGCCTCGAGTTCTGGCCGGAACTGATCCGCTACCCAGCGGATGGAAAGCGCTGCGGGGCTATTGTCAGGTAGACCTTCCTCTTGTCGAGAACTCCGGGCTGCTACTTACGTGCCTTTCGAAACTGCTTCTTTCCGGTCTTCTGGTTCTTATACTTTCCGCCGGTCAATTCCATCCACGCGGGCCCGTTCACTACGCTTCCGGCTCGCCGTGTCCACGAAACCGTTCCACCTTCATCAACGCGCTCGTGAACCATCTTTACACCCGTTTGCCGTCCAGGAGTTTCGCTTTACATCCTTTGTGACGATACCGTTGGTGACGTCAATGGATCTCGAGATTTCGCCCTTATTCGAAAGATTGTTCCAGCTTCAGCTGCAAGGCCTCGACGAGAGCCGGTTCAAAAGCGGAAATGGCAAGATTGATACCAAACCATGTTAGCTGTAAATACAATCGATTGCGCGGGGCTGATATTCGTGAAAGGTAGCTGTCCGTGAAGAAGCTAACCCCAGTGGGTGTTACGAAACTAACGTGGAGGTCCCGCGATGAACCCAATTGGTGTCATCGTTGACTAGTTGACACTTTCCGATATTTTGTAGATGCGGTGCGCCTCGTGTCTGAATTTTCTGCCGGGCATCGAAGTGCAGCAGACGGCGCGTAGCGCTGGCTGTCGCGCTGAGAGCAGGAAGTACGGGTGGGCGAGCCGAAGGACCGAATACCCGAAACGACCGTAGGCACGTCGTGAGCAGGCTCTGCCTGAGGGATATTGCACAAGCAATGGCCCGATCTCATGGCGGTTCAGACACGTGCCTTACCTAAACACACCGACGGCATTAGGAGCGGCGAGAGCCGCCAAGAAATCCGCGCCTCTTTCCAGCTCGAGAGTGTTCCCAGCAACACCCGGCCGATCGAGGTGAATCGTGTTGCCAACCTTTCGCAGTCGACATCCTTTCAAATTTTCCGCAGACGTTCTCAGTTCGTTGGGTACGAAATCGGGCAACGGCGAATCGGAGCCGAGTTGAACGTCAAAATCCGCAGACTCCGCGGCGCTCTCAAGGCTCAACCGAGTTGCCACCTGAGTTCCGTCGAATATGGGCTCCACGCGTATTTGAGCGGCACGAACCTCTACGATACCGTAAGGGCCGCGTCGTTCATTCCGTAAACCGCTGGCGGCCACATATTGCGATCCGCAAAACTGCTCGAGCAACCGACCACCGAAGAAATCGTCTTGAGCCATCTCGCCGACCAGGTCGATAGCTGCCTCAAGCTTTGCTCTGTCACTCCAGGCCGTGAGCCCCTGTATTACTATTTCCTTGCCGTCGGATTTGATGTAGCAATCGGAAAGGTCCCGCACAAACGTTTCTTGTATTCGCTCCGTCAATACTCGACGGGCCCCGTCAGGATTATCGCTGTAAACCTTGAAACGCTCATCAAACGCGGCATTCAGCCCCAAGGGCCCGATCGAAGCCTCCGGAGTATCATCTGGCGATTCCAAATATTTGGGCGTTTGAACCCGAAACGCTGGGCCACCTGCAATCGCGTAGCGGGCTCGCACGCGAGTATACCTGATGTTGGTACTTCCCCTGCTTATGGTCTCGGTATCGACGAATACACTCGCGTCCCCAACGGGAACGTCCATTCCACGAATCAACTCAAGCCTGGACTTCTTTTCGTTGACATATCTCCCGCCCCGCTCTTCAGCGATACGGCGCCATAGCTCGATCCTCCTC
>Ga0257122_1000988_pt1 | contig 21707 bp, 18 predicted proteins | sample SI106_120metaG_FD_190146 | JGI IMG/M metagenome (GOLD analysis project Ga0257122, IMG submission 190146) | Marine microbial communities from Saanich Inlet, British Columbia, Canada - SI106_120 | ecosystem: Environmental > Aquatic > Marine > Inlet | place: Canada: British Columbia | collected... | reverse complement strand
ACGAGCAGAAGGGGGTTCATTCTCGCGAGCATTGAAGTCTTGCGTCGCTTCTTGATGCAGAAACTCCGCGCAATGGTAAACAACCATGTCGACAGCGAGGACGCACCGCGAAAGTCCCGAAATGAGCGCGCCAGGGTCATCATGGAGTCCTGCAGGACGTCCTCGGCGTCTTCGGTGTGGCGACACATCTTCATGCTGAACCGGTAAAGCTGCGGTTGTACTGCCCGCAGCAGCGCTTCGAGCGCCGCGGCATCACCGCCGCGTGCCCGCTCCAGTAACTGGGATGTGTCGCTCTCCTGGTTCATCGCTGTCTCCAAAATCGTTTGTACCTTATGGGCTTGGGCATTCCCAGTCGTCACGCCGCATGGGTGAGAGCCAATAGCCGGAAAAAGGGTTCAAAAAAGATTTCAAACCGCTCCCCACGCCCGTGAAACCGGCGTTTTGCTCTAGTTTGTCTGAACCCTTTGTTCAGGGCCCGGCTCGTACAGCGGCAGGAGGCGTCTTTCGATGACAGGTTCAACCGCCACAGCACCTAAGAACACAACGAGGCTCGGAATTCGAGAGAACGCGGCTCAGTTCGCTCTGCTGGTTCTGATCAACGGGTTCGTGGGTGCCATGGTGGGGATGGAGCGAAGCATCTTGCCCACACTGGCCGAGCAGGAGTTTCATCAGGTCGCTCGGGTTGCAATCCTGTCATTCATCGCAGTCTTTGGTTTGGCCAAGGCCCTCGCAAACATCTTTGCCGGTGTGTGGGCGGACAAAGCGGGCCGGAAGCGGGTCCTCGTAGCGGGGTGGCTGGTCTCCAGTCCCGTCCCCTTTTTGCTGATGTGGGCCCCATCCTGGTCTTGGGTGCTCGCCGCCAACGCCTTGCTGGGAGTAAGTCAGGGGCTCACCTGGTCCGCTGCCGTCATCATGAAGATCGATCTCGCCGGCCCAAAGAGACGCGGCCTGGCCATGGGCCTGAACGAGGCGGCCGGCTACCTTGCGGTGGGCCTGTCTGCTGCCGCAACGGGCTGGGTCGCTGCGGAGTTCGGCCTACGGCCTGAACCCTTCATGCTCGGCGTGGCCTACATCGCATTGGGCTTGTTTCTCTCGGTGGTGTCCGTGCAAGACACCGTCAACCATAGAGCGTTGGAGCAGGCGAACTCTGGTCACCCTCAGCTGCCCCACAGCCGCCCTGCGTGGGTGTTCGTCGAGACCACCCTCAAAAACGGAACCTTGTCCACCTACTGCCAGGCGGGTCTGGTCAACAACTTGAACGATGGGGTGGCGTGGGGTCTCTTCCCCTTGATCTTTGCGGCCTCCGGCTTGTCGCTGTCCGAGGTGGGTGCGCTCGCAGCCATCTATCCGGCCATCTGGGGTTTGGGGCAGTTGTTCACCGGGGCGTGGTCTGACCGAGCTGGGCGAAAGCCGCTGATTGTCTCTGGGATGGGACTCCAAGCCCTCGGCATTGTCGTGGTCGGCGTCGCCTCGAGCTTTGAGGGCTATTCACTCGGGATGATGCTCCTCGGGATGGGGACGGCCATGGTCTACCCCACGCTGCTCGCTGCCATCTCGGACGCGGCGAAGCCGGCCTGGCGGGCGACGGCAGTGGGTGTGTACCGTTGGTGGCGCGACCTCGGATACGTGGTGGGCGCGGTGGTCGCGGGCGTGGTCGCCGACGCTTTCGGACCCGGCGTGGCGATCAACTTGATAGCGAGTCTTACCCTGCTGTCCGGAGTGCTTGTGGCGTTCGGTGCGAATGAAAAGGGTCCAGCGGGCGTTAAAGAGAATCAGGCACAGGCCGTGAATTCAAATGACGGAAATGCTTAGCAATGAAGCGACCCGAGGCAGACTGAAGAATCTGTCAGACGACGTTGAATACTGACGCGGCGACGACTTCGGAATGGGGACCCCATTTTGAAGTCGCCCGATTGATGTCGCCGAAAAGCTGTTCAAGTACCTTCACTTACGCAAGAGAACTCGTTTCGAGTCCTCCGGGATTCTCTTGAGAACGTGTTCGCAAGACCGCTCATTTGGGGAGCCATAGGCGTCCCTTAGGGGACGCCTTTTCTTTTTGTGACTCCCTCGGGAAAGGAATGGTGTCATAGTTGACTATTTGACACTTTCCGGACTTCGGACCGCGCTCGCGAGCACTTGAGCGACGGCGCGATCCACCGTACTTGCCCGCCTGACATATTTGCTCGCACTGCTTACGTCCAGCGCTAGATGCGCCGTCAGGGCGACACTCGGGATATTCAGCAATCGACCAACGAGAACAAAGATCTTTCGAGCATTCGCCACCCACCTCGTTCGATTGTTTGAGTAGAGATCTTTCAGGTCAACAGCAAGGTGCGCGCATACCTTCTGAGCGAGTTGCTCCAATTCGCCTAGCCAACGTTCACGAGTCCTTCCATCGGTGTGCACTTGTGGCGCGTATAGAAGGTCGCTGCCATTGATGGGAAGGAATGGTGTCATCGTTGACTATTGATCCCTGAGAAGAAAGCAGCAGTTTTCGTCTAGAATTCGTCGGGGTGATGACCGCTCCGTCTGAAATCAGATAGGGGCGAGAGCAGCTGTGGTACTGGCGTTTTTTCCATCAGCGGCGTGAGCGCCGATCAGGCAGCCAAGCGCGGACATACCCAAGTCAGCGAAGTCGCGCAGCCCTATGCAACCACCTCCCAAGCACGTTTCAAGGGCAAGCCCTATTCGGACATGCGCATGATTCCGCCACGCTTCCGAAACACACGCGCTACTGCCTTAAATCGGCTCTTCATGACAAAGACAGAACACCATCAAATAGAAACAAGTGTGCCAGTGAATCGTTAAGTTCCGGAATGCTCTCCTCTATTTTGTCCACCCACTGTTGAAGCAAGCTATCGCGGCGAGGCAGATGGTTGATTTCGGTTACCCCGCGTTGACTGTGACCCAGCCCTTAACGAATGACCGAGTCGGGAGCACCGTGTTCTTGCAGCAACACGGCAAACGTCCGTCGCAACCGATTTTCTATCGAAATCATCAGCCACACCGTCTGGCTCTACCACCGATACTCTTGTGCAGAAATGGCGTAACGCTCGCGCCGCCGCACGGTTCTTTCGCAAACTCCTGAAGGGTGAACAAGCAACTCCACTTAGAATCGTGACCGACAAGCTGAAAAGCTGCTCGGCCGCGAAGCGACATCTGATCCCCTCCGTCCCCTCATTTGGGGGCAAACAACTACCGGCTACTTCGCGAACGAGCCATTGAGCAATGGCAAAAGGTCCTCGGAGTAGCCTTAGGGTGGATGCTATTTGCGGCGAGTTTCGTCGTTCAAAAGTTAACTCGACAACACCGAGAATAGCTGTCCAGGTCCGAAAGTTGCGGCGGCAAGTCGCTCGGCCAGGGTGCGCGCTGCTTGGCCCGCGCAGTGAGATGTTGAACAACTCAAACGCTCGATAATTCAACCATAAGGGATGGAACGCATCTTGCTCCCCCCAAGAAGAGGATCGCCGGCGGTCCAGAGACACAAACAGAGGGTTCGGTTCTCCCGGGTAGTCTTGCTTGTAGGGCCGCCGGGCCCCGAAGCCGTCACCGGGGGCTATTATGAAATTGATTATCGGAATAGTAATCAGCATTTTTCTGTCAGAAGCAGCTTTCGCATTACCGAAACCTCTATGGAAACCGGCTGCCAAGCCCATGCACGTCGTTCAACGACCGCGTGCCGAATTACCTATCGGCGGCCCTTCATTCCAACAGTCCCATTTTGGTCAGACCTACGGTCGATACCAGATACCAACACAAGCGATGACAGTAGACTTCCCGTGGAGTTACATTTGGTATCAAAGAGAAAAGAGAAAATCCGCGCCTTACTCAAAGGTATCGAGACCGGCGACCCTGCCGCAGTAGCCGTCGTCAGCTCGGAAACGTATATACAGCACAATCCGTAAACCCACGACGGGAGCGAGGGTCTAGCTGCGCTTTTTAAGCGACTGTCGAGGAGCAATCCGCGGGTCAATGTCGTCCGCGCATTCGAGGATGGCGACTACGTCTTCGCCCACACCGAATACGATTTCTCCAGCTCGAGGGTCGGCTTTGAAGTCTTCCGATTCGAGAAGAGTCAGGCCGTCGAGCACTGGGACAATATCCAGCCGAGACAAGGGCCCAACCCCTCCGGTCATACCATGGTCGATGGACCGACCGAAGCAGCCGACCTTGCTCAAACAGAATCCAACCGAGAAGTCGTGCGGTCTTTCGTCGACGACGTCCTCATCAATCGCCGGCTTGAGAAGCTGGAACACTACATCGACTTGGAAGCCGCGATCAAGTCCGGACTTGCCATCGATGCGGTACTCGTCGATGGCAAGTCCGAACAAGCGCTCAGCGGCGTCTCGGTTGGTCACCTGAAATCGCCGGTTTGAACCAAGACCGGCACTTGCCCGGTGGTTGGAAATGGGCTGCTTTTCGCGGGCTCAGTTGGAGCGCTTGAGGGCCTTGTCGATTTCGACCTCAATGGAATTTCGAGTGTAGGGCTTCTGCACGAAACCGATCGCGCCCCTTTCCAGAAGCTGCTCAACACGAGTGTCCTTGAAATAGCCCGAGGAGATCAGCACCAGCACCTTGGGGTCCAACTCATGGAGTCGGCGAAAGGTCTCGGTTCCGTCCATCACCGGCATTGCCAAATCGAGTATGACAAATGAAATGTCCTCACCTCTTTGTCGGTACAGCTTTAGGGCGGCTTCACCATTTTCAGCGGTGATCGTGTCATAGCCGATGCGCTGCAGGATCCGAGTTCCAACTTTGAGGACAGTCCGCTCATCATCAACCAACAGGACCGTACCGGTCTTGCGGACAGTCGGTTCCGGGTTCGTCAATATTGGCGCGTCACTCGCCGGAGGTTGGGCGGCGGGCAGGAGAATTTTGACCGTCGTCCCCCGTCCTTCTTCGCTGGCTATCCGCACGTCTCCACCGTGGTTATTGATCGTTCCATAGACCATCGACAACCCCAGACCCGATCCCTTGTCCTGCGGCTTCGTCGTGAAGAACGGTTCGAACACGCGCGCTAGCGTCTTTTGATCCATTCCGTGTCCAGTATCCGTGACGCTCAATTGCACGTACGATCCCATCACGAGGCTGGTTCCAGCTTCGGGTTGTTCCGCTTCAACCTCGACATTCTTGCAGGCAACCGTCAGGATGCCCCTTTCGCCCATTGCGTCCGCGGCATTGAGACAAACGTTGAGCAACGCATGGCTAATCTGCCCTGCGTCCGCGTGGATTGGGTGAAGATCCAAAGCCACCTGTTTCCGCAATACGATTCCTTTGACAAAGGTACGCCTGATCAACTGCTCGGTGTTGTCAATAACGCGGTCCAGGCGTATTCGCCGAGGAATGTACTTGCCCCCCCGAGCAAACCCGAGAAGATTGCGGGTAAGATCGTGGCCACGGTTGCAGCTCTCAAGAATCGTCTTTACATCAGCATAGAGCGCATGTTGCTGATCTAGCTCATCCAGCATTAGCGAACTGATTCCAGTAATCGCTGTCAGCATGTTGTTGATGTCGTGGGCCAGGCCACCAGCAAGCTGGCCGAGGGATTCCATCTTTTGAGCCTGGAAAAGCCGTTCTTTGATGTCAGCTGCGTCTTTTTCGCTGCGCCTCCTTTCGATCTCCCCTGTCGCGCGCAAAGCCATGATTTCTAGAATCTCTCTGGCTCTTGGTGGCAGCGCAAGCCTGTTGCGCGACATCGCGCACAGAACTCCGACAACGTTGCCGTTGGTGCTTCTGAGCGACGTGCCAACATATCCTTCCGCCGCCAGTTCCCCAAGGACCTTATCCTCTGGGAACAACTTAGCCGCGCCGTCAGAATAGAAACAGAATCCCTTGTCAACTACCTCTGCACACGGTGTTACTTCCAGGGCATATCGATGCTCGGGAACTTCTTTGCCGTCGAGTTGCATTGCCAAAGTGCGGGCCTCATTGCCCTCGACAAATTCACTCACTAGCGCGCAATCGGCACCAAGTAGGTCGCACAGCCCTTCAGTGACATTTGCGAACAGGCGGTTCCCGGTGCTCTCGGCCGTGCTCTTGATGACCGCGTCAAAAGTCGCCTCGGATTGTTTACGCTCGGTGATATCGGCGGAGACTACAACCAGGTATTCGGCTGAGCCATCATCACTGGTAACCGGTACGATGGTCGAATGAAACCACACGTCGTTTCCTTCGACATCAACCACAGGAGCTTCTTGGGTGACGACATCACCTGTCTCGATCGAGCGCTTCAGGTTCGCTGTCATTGGTGTCTTGAATGACTCAGGGTAGAAATCGAGAGGATATGGTTTCCCGTACAAAAGTGACACATCAGCGATTTGAAGGCTCGAGGTACCCGCGCGGCTCATGTATTGCAACTTGAGATCGAGGTCAACGATCTTTGTGCAAACTGGTGAATACTCAAGGCAGGTGCGACTCTTTTTCTCCGAGTTCCTCAATTCCTCCTCGACCAACTTCCGGTCGGTGATGTCCTGAATTACAAACTCGATGTACTGCGGGCTTCCGTCGTCATCTAGGACCGTCGCGCCCTGTAAGCACGCCCACACGGCGTGTCCATCCTTACGGAGGTAGCGCTTTTCCATAGTGAAGCGTGCACCGCCAGGAGCGCCCATCTCACCGAGCTTTGTGACTGTGGCGTTGAGGTCCCCTAAATGAGTGATGTCACGGGTATTCTTGCCGACGAGTTCGTTGCGCTCGTACCCAAGCCACCGGCAAAAGGCGAGATTGGCCTCAAGTATAACGCCGTCAAGGCCGGCCCGACCCATACATGCCGGCGACTGTTCAAACGACGTCCGAAAAAGCTGCTCCTCAGATATTTCGGAATACTTCATTTTCGCGTGTTCCCATTCTTGAGCGAACTCTCAAGCCCCTTCCTTTTCTCATATCGGGCATTCTCAAGCAAACCTGGTCCGGCCCCTCTCGCTCGAGCACCGTCGATAAATAATACCAGCCCCAACCGACGATCGCATAGCAGCGGGCCAAGACTCAGCGATAGTACCAGCCCTTGCCGCTGCAGTAGTTGCAGCGCACCCGATACGCCGAGCGCACCTTGACCCATTTTCCCGGCCGCAGGGGCGTTGCCTTGTGCTTGTAGTGGGTATATTTGCCGCCCCAGTTCTTATCGCCCGCCATAATGAGGCTTGTGGGCGGCTGGTATTCCTTCACCGCCCCCACCACCCGGGTACCCGTCCCGTAGCATAGCTTGCAGGTGATCTTGGGGCCTCGCGACCTCGAGCGAGATCTCTTTATCTTGCGCGTTCGACTGGCTTGTCTCTTCTGCTTTGGCGTGTAGCGCCGACCGTTTCGGTAGTAGTATGGCTGCAACCTCGTGCGCAACTTGTCGATGCGAATGATGCGTCCGTCGGGCTTTCCGGCGGCCCAGGAACCGGACCACCTCTCGCCGCTCTTGTGGATCATCACGCCGACACCGGCCCCCGGTTGGCACGCGCCCATATGCCCCCGGTACACGCGGCCGTCGGGCCAACGGACGACACCCACCGAGGGGCACTTTCCCCGTACAAAATCTCCGGTGACACGGCGCCCATCAGCGAAGGTACGAAGGCCAGGGCCGTGTAGCTTGCCGTTGACAAATCGGCCGGTCTCGACCGACCCATCGGCGCGCTTCCACGCCCCATCACCGTCGAGTATGCCGTGCACAAAAGTTCCCGACAGCACTTCCTTACCGCGCTGAAGAGTGCCCACGCCGTTAAGGCAGTCGCCTTTGCAGCGGCCCCGGCTAGCCAGGGTCTTGGCCCGCGCCTTGAGGAATCGAGTCAGATCGATCACCCCCAGAGCGCCTCGGTGTTTAGCCAAAACGACGAGGCGCGGGTGGGGGGATAGGAGGACCTCGGTGAAGCTGCGCACCTTGTATTTATAGACGTCGACGGTCCGGCGAAGGATACCGAGTGCGGCTCCCGTGCGTTTATCCCTCACGTAGTAGGCCCCGGCGCCTTCTCGAGCAACCCATATCTGCGGGTCTCGGCCTGGCACCATTTTGCTTAACGGGACCCCGCGCCAGCGTACCGTCTTCAGATCCATTTCTCGCAGCTCGACAGTCTTTGGGTCACCGCCCGTCCCCAGAAACACCGCCGTCTCACCCGTCGCGAAAATCTGAGCGAATGCGTCCTTGGGGAGCGCGACCTTTTGAGTCGGCCCCTTGGTATCGATCCGCATAAGCACCTGAGGAAGCTCGCTCCACCCGCGGCGAGGCTTCACCTCACGCCGCCCCACCGCCGTCAGCGTGCCGTCCGGCGCGAACCGCATGGATGAGATCTTGCCGATCTTGGGCAACTTCACCGTCCGCAGAACCTTCAGATTCGGGGCCCGAAGAAACGTCACCTTTGGCTTGATCGTGCGTTTCTTCGGATACAGACCACTTGAGATGTAGACCGCCATGATGTCGCGCTGGGCGTCAAACGCATAGACCCATGATGCTCCTTTTGGCATCCGGTAGGTACCCGCGGGCGCCGCTGGAGCGTCGGTTTCCAGCGAGTACAACTCAAGGTGAGTGCGCGTGTGCCGCCAGGCCCAACGACCATCGGTCGAAACCCTAGGGGAATAGTATAGGGACCCCTTTCTGGTCTCGTAGGGCAGTACGATGGTCCGTCGCGCGCGTTGCGCATCCACATCCCAAAAAAGAAATTGTACCCGCCGCTCTGCGTTCGATGAGGCCAGCACGACCGTTTTCCCGTCGTCCAGCGGCGTGACCAGGATCTGACCTTGAGGAACAGCCTGGACCTTCACGCTGGGGTCCATCTGCGACGGCCTCCAGGGGTTAGCGATCGGCTTGGCGCCCGCCAGCACCGTGGATAGAACCAGACCGCACCCGGCCAACGCGCCTAGTGATTGTCGCATCGAATCTCCTGTCATTGGGTGCAGTGTACCAGTCCCTCCGCGTTGGAAATATGTTTTTCATGGCGTCCTCCATTCCTCGAAAGCGGTGGCTCTTCGACCATTTGGTCGCATGCCATTTACTACCACTTGCGATGCGAAGACTAGAGGTGTTTGTGACTTCCTCGCGAAACGCAGACCTTCACATCGGCCCAATGGTCGGTGCAACGCGCATCTTTTCTTCAGCACGTGCGCCCCGGCGATTCGGTGCAGACGAAGGTTGAAAATGGCTCGGATCACCGCCATGGGATTGGGGACGCGTCCGCGCCAAAATGCTGTTCGATGAAGGCTCTGCCTTTTGTTCCGATGGCACGGCGGGTGCTATCTGAAACTGAGGGAAGTCCCTGTTAGGATCTTCGATGGTCCGACGCGCCTCAGAAGCCGTCTCAAGTTCATCGTGTATGAAAACGAGCTCATCATCGATTCGCTCTAGGCGATGATCAATGCGTGACACCAGCCTGTACATGACTTCAATCTGCCTGAGGACGAATGCGTGAAATAATGCATCCGTTTGTTCGTTTCCCCGGAGCACGCTCAAGGTTCTCGCGAAAGCCATTGTATGATCGCTCGCAGCCGGTTCGTTGTGGCAAAGTCCGGAGAAAAAATGTTCGGGGCCAAATCGCCCCAGCTCGGACCGAATGGCGGCGGTGGTCTCCGCAAGTCGATCCGTACTTTCGTAAAGCGAATGGGTTCTTTGCTCTAGGGTATGTGCTTGCGGTTGCATTTTTCCTCCCCTTCTGGCGCCACACTTCCCGGCACCAATGTCCTAGTATGATCGTGACCCATAGAGCGTTGGTTTCAAGTTCTGCCGTGAAGTTCAGCGAGGACAACTTGAGCCACGAGATCGGAGGGTGTTAGAAAAAGGTTCACTGAGCACCCGACTTCATCTAGACCCGTTCAGGTGCCTTGGACGTGCTTCGAGCGTCGTCACCCGTGGGAGGACAAGCACCATTGATTCACTCTTGCTGAGCAGCGTCTGGAGAGGCCTCGCGTACGGAGGAGAATTTTCATCAAAATTCAGCGCTCGGAGCGGCGCTGCCGTGGCTTGTACTTAACTTTCGCGTCGATGATGATATCGGTGCCGTCAAACTCGACCGTCTTGGGAACGAGATCGATCGCATCACCCATCCTCGCGATGTTCAGATCGCCGATCATCGGGATTCCTCGACCAATGATCTTGGGGGCAATACCCACCACCATGCGATCGATTAGGCGGTCACCCAACAGAGAGGTCAAGATCTGCGAGCCACCTTCAACCATCAAAGTTCGGCCTCCTAGCCTGCCGAGTTCAAGCAAGCCATGGCGCAGATTCAAACGCCCATTTCGGTCCTGACGGGTGCGAATCACCTTGGCACCTAGGGCTTCTATGTCGGCGATGCGGCGTGCAGGAGCCTGAGCCCCGACAAGAAACGTGGTCTTCTCCGGATGCTTGGTCAACAGCTGGCTTTCGAGAGGCGTACGCAGCATCGAGTCCACGATCACCCGCATTGGGCTTTTCGTCGGGTCTTTGTGCAATAGGCGCGGGTTGTCGTTGAGCACCGTGCCGATGCCGACCATGATCATGTCATGGCTCGATCGCAGTTCATGATTGCGCCCCATGGAAAACTTGCGGCCCGTAATCCACATCGAATCACCGCTTCTGCTAGCGATGCGCCCGTCCAGAGTTTGGCCGACAACCGCCGTGACTTGCGGTCTGATCCGGCGCCGGGCATCTGCATCAGCGCTTGTAAACGCAAGCAGCACCAGAGTAAAAAGTGCTACTCGTCGTACAAGTCTGCCACTGAGATCGCTCCGACTCGGCAGGCTAGCGAGGTTTGTGATCATGGCAATATCTTCCTTCCCCCTTAATCTATACCATGTAAGTGCAAAGAGCATGCCCGCACAACATCACCTAAGTAGGCGTAATTTCGATAATCTGCCCCCTCTCTACTGGCTACCGGAGTGGTGTCATAGTTGACTATTTGACACTTTCCGGATTTCGGACGCCGCTAGCGATCAGTTGAGCAACGGCACGATCTGCCGCAGTCGCCCGCGCAACATATTTACTCGCACTGCTTACATCCAAGGCAAGATGCGCCGTCAGGGCAATACTCGGGATATTCAGCAACCGGCCAACGAGAACAAAGACCTTTCGAGCATTGGCCACCCACCTCGCTCGATTGTTTGAATAGAGGTCTTTCAGGTCGACGGCAAGGTGCGCGCATACCTTCCGAGCGAGTTGCTCCAAATCGCCAGGCCAACGTTCACGAGTCCTTCCATCGGCGTGCACTTGTGGCGCGTAGAGAAGGTCTGTGCCGTTCACAACGGTTGGGTAGTTGGCCTCCACCGCGGACCCTAATGCCGATCGAAGATTACGACGCGCACTCACTAGATTGTCGGCGGAAAGTACAGGATCGCGGGCCTCCGATGAAAACGCGTCGACAGCCTGGCAAAACGACGCTCGATCTTCGGCATCATCTCGGTATCCGGATAGCCGTAGCCCCATTTCCACGCTCACCCAGTTGGGTCGCCGTTCAATGCCCCGGTAATATCGATACGAGGTCCAACTTTCTTGCCTATCCTTCGCGCCCCCTTCTGCTCGCAGCGGGTTATTGTGGATGTATGCGATCAACCGAAGCGTGTTTTCGGGCGACACCACGATCGTTTTCGGCCGGTCTGAGAAGAGCTTTGCATCTTTGCCCTGCCGCAGATTCAACCACCTCACAAAAGGGCTATGAATTGCCTGGGCCAAATTTCCAAACGAACTGGCCCCTGCTAACAGCGCCAAATGAATGTGGTTGCTCATCAGCGCGAACGCTAAAAGCCCCCAATCGCTTTTGGGAATCACCCGCGCAAGTCCGCGGCAATACTCGTTTCGAACATCTCGGTCGTCGAGCCGAAAGACGCCGTTGGCAACTCTCCAAATGGCGTGAACAATGGCACTCGGCTCGATAATTCTTTTTAGTCTCGTCATGCCTTTGTTATCGGCCATGACGAGAAGAATGTTGCGCGAAGGGGTCTAAGCGTTTGTTCGGATATCGGAAAGTGTCAACTAGTCAACTATGACACCATCTCTCCACCATCTCTCCGTTCTGCGACCGAGAAACAATACCCGTTGGACTCCACGAAGCTAAACTCGCGAAAGCCAGCGTTGGGGTTCTGTTCAAGAGGCTCCACAATCTTGAGGCCGAGTGTTCTGGCGCGCTGATACACGGCGTCAATATCATCGACAAATACATATAGGGCGACCCCACGGCCTAAGCCGCCGCGATGATTATCAGCGAATCGCGGATGCTCTGGTACGCCAAGGGTATGTAGCCAAACGCAGCGGCGTCCGTTAGCGTCCGCTAGCTCGTCAAACTCGTCGCCGCCGTGGGTGGACTGCCAACCTAGTAGTTCGCAGAGGACTTTCGCCGTAGCTGATACGCTCTCGACGCAGATCATTGGAATCGTGGTCATGTGAATCACCGCCCCCCCCCCTGCAAAAGCCTACCGTAGCACGCGAGCGAGCGAGCGGCAGGCGAACCTCTCGATCGTCGACACGCTTCCCGCAAAGCGTCCTAGCTGGCCCCTGTACTTTTTCATGCTACGTGAACCCACCGGCTAGCCGCCTTGCATTTGCAATGGTCGGAGTTGTCGCCAGGACAACCCCCGATAACGCCAGCCTCCTTCACAATAATTGGCAAATCCGGCGAATAGGCCATGGGCACACACATTGCATGTACGCCGTACGGTCAAAGTTAGGGCTTCGGAACTGAGACGTTCGCGTCCCGTTCGATTCAAACAAAACAAGGAAGGGAAAATGAAGAAGAAAATTGCATTAGCATCACTGTGTTTGGCATTGTGCCACTGTGGCGTAAAGGCTGGAAATGAAGATCCGGCCTCTGCTGGCAGCAGCTCGGGAAAGGCGGACCGTTTTGATACCGCAGTTGATACCGCTGTTGAGTTGGACTGCCACGGTCCTCGCGGCTATATGATCGGATACGACTTCCCCTTCCACAAACCGTTCAAAGGCAAACGTGCTTGGATGAATGTTGTGGAAGGGAAGGCCTACAGATTCGAATACCATCGCCAGAAGGCCACGTGGGGGCTGATCGCCCGGCTTTACGATGAGCAGGGGCAAACCATCGCGCTGGAGGTCGAACCGCAGCCCGAGCAAATGCCGGATAGTAGCCTGTACAGCGATTACTACCGCGTCGTCATCGAATACACGGCAACCTACACCGGACGAGCCGCACTGGCGGTGGCTGCGATCAATCCCAATGATGCCGGATACTGGAAGCTGCACCTAGAGTGCGCGCAGGTGCCCGCCCCTACCCCGGTCCCTACTTCCTGTATGACGAATAGCGACTGCAATGAAGGCCAGTGGTGCGTATCCACCGGGGTCGCGTGCAATGCCGTTTTGCAGGGGGTCTGCAAAGACGCCATGGAGACATTCAATCAATGCCGATACGAGGCATTTTTCCCAGTATGCACGTGCGATGGAGACCGCATGGATATCTGCGAAGCATACCAGCAAGGCAAGATGTTCGACTCGTCGGCGGATTCCAGCAACTGTCTCATCCAAGAAAACGCCCCTGCACCGACCCCGTAGCCCATCTGATGTTCGATAGCGCCTCGTGCCTGCCCGTCGAAGGCAATCCACGCTTGGAAGAGCTACGACGAGATATCGTTTCTACGAACCGACTCGCCCAGCAGAAAAATACGTGACCCCTGTCATATTCATCTGCACTTTCGGGTGGTAGGGTCCGAAAATGATGGGCAACGCAACCTCCGGAATCTCGGGCATTCGAGGGATACAGGAACGAACACCCTCTTCCTTGTCGTCCGTTCTTCTTGCCTGTTTGCTCTACCATTGCGCAGGATCGCCCCAGCCCATGCCTCTGGACGAACAAAGGAAATACCGCCCGCAGCCGCCCCCCCATATGTCGGAAGTTTGGAAAGACAGGGTCGATGCAATCCTCCGCCACCCCAAGCCCGCCCCCTTATCGGCACCGTTCTCTCCAACGGAAATTCGCTTCTTGCCGGGGGTGCCAGCCAACGATCGCCCTGAGATTCACACAATTCTGAAAGCCATTCGCTCCCATGATTGCGGTGCTCTCGGCAAACATATCGGATTTCCCTATCGCGCAGACGCGCTCATTCATGACAGGCCGAACGTAACCATCAAACAATGTGCGGAGGTCGATAACACGTTTACCTCCTTCGCTCCCATTTGTCCTTACCTTGTCAACGTCATGGGGTTCCGTGCAGATAAATGTAGGGCAACATTTGTTCCGGCCACCAAAGACTACGCTGCCGAAATATTTATTGAATGTAACCCCAACAAACAGCAGTCGCCCCCCCTAAAAGGTACGCAGCGCGGTCAATTGCAGCTTAGACTAGAAAAGAGGGCCGATGGCTGGAAACTCATATCTCAGTTTGTCGACGGGTCGGGGGGCGAAGGATGCAATATGTCAGCGCCGCCTCCCCCGCCTCCCCCAACGCCTTCCCCCCCTAAGGCACGTGCCACGGCTCCCGCGGTAAAAAAGCAAGAACACTGGACCGCCATGCTCCTCCGCCAACCCAAGCCAGCCCCCCCATCAACGGTAGCTTCGCCATCGGTGATTCGTTTCGAAAGAAACATCTCAGCCAAGGTCCGCCGAACCATTCGGCAGCTACTGGGTTTCATCCGTTCCCACGACTGTACGAATCTCAGCCGAAAGGCCGCACACCCATATGGCGTGGGCGTAAACGTCATTGACGGCCGATTGACGACTTTCTCTGAGTTATGCCCCTATTTGATTTCCGCCATGGGGTCTAGGGCCACGACCTGCGTCGCGCGTTTTGACCCGAGCTTTGACAAGCGCGATTCCCGAATCCTAATACGTTGTAGCGACGAATCCGGCATTGCGAATCCGGATGACGACGAGTACGGCCTAAGCATCGTTCTGCGCAAGGCCAAAGGTCTCTGGCGAATCATCGCCCACGAGACCGCAGGCTAACGCAGCCAGCGTCGAGCTAAGCCCCCAGCAATCGACTCATAAACCAGAATGCTCCCATCGATGCGATGGTTGCTGCGCCCAATTGTCGGAGCCTTTTCCGTGGAGCTTCCCCGCTAACGTAGGTGGCGCCGAAAAATATGGCCGCGAATACACAGACCAAGAGCAGTTGGCTGAGTTCAATTCCAACATTCAAGCTCAGCAACGCCACCACCAGTGGCCAGCCTTCGAGGTCAAAAGCCTGTAGCCCACCCGCCAAACCGAGACCATGTACCGCGCCGAAAAGAAGGGTAAGAATGGGTAGCGCTTCCAGCCAGCCCCCATCCGAAGGTTCTTCGCTTCTACCGTAAGAAGACCAGGCCCGGAACGCCATGACCCAAATCGAAAAGGCGATCAATAATTCAGTTAACAAGGCATTGGGCTGAGCGCGCCCCAATACCACAGCGGTTAGGGCAATAGCGTGGCCCACGGTGAAACCGGTTACGTGAATGACCCATTGACGCCGGCCACGAACGGCCAGGAGCAACGCGAGTAGGAAAGCGATATGATCGTATCCGTTGAGAACATGCGAAAAACCAAAGCCAACAAAGGAACCCAAGGTCGGTGTCGAGGGCGTGCTAGTTGCACCTCCATGGGTTTTGGTTAGGTCAAAGACGTGCACAGTCGGCGATGCGCCTCGGATAACGAGCAACGCGTCGACTGACGTTTCCTTGCCTTGGTGGGAACTCACGAGCGTCGCATAGTGAAGGTGCCTTGCCCCCAAATCGGCTGGCGGTATGAATTCCAGGCGTGGTGACAGCAAGCCAATTTTGGACGCCGCTGCGAGCTTCTTCTTTCGGGGGCAAAGATAGGTCAATTCAAACTGCAATACGGGGCCGCTTACGCTTTGACGGATGGCGGGCTCGCTCACCGGATGTTGACGTTCGCATGATCCGCTCGCAACGGAGAAATTGACCCCTTTGGCCAAACCTAAAGCTGTGGCTCTCGGCAACTTTATTGATACCCGAAGCCGCCCCGTAAGCATCCCGCTTTTTTGATGAAGCACGAATCGCGATGAGGATTCGCCGAGTTCATGAGCGAGCAATTGCTGTCCTACAAGAAGCGTAATCACTGCGAAACACATCCCGCTCGCCAAGCGGCGGGCGTTTGCTCTAGCGGAGATCACGCGCAACCTCCACCGAATAAAGCGTACGTAAGTTTTCCAGATAGTCCCGCAGACGCCCATCCGCTCGCTGCTTTTGATATTCAAAACGAATCTGCTCACGAATCTTTTCAAAGGCTGGCGCAGCATCCAACTGAATCGCGTGAACCAACACGATGTGAAACCCATTCTGTAGTCGCATCGGCCGTGTATGCTGCTTTGCCGGCACTTTCAACGCGGTTTCAACCAAGATCGCGGGCATATACTGAGTCAGGCTTTTGACCGGCAGCAACCCCTGCGGAACAAGGGATGGTTCGGCATCGGCATACTGTTTCCGCACCCCGGCCGCGGACTCCTTTCGTGTTAGAGCAGCATCGGCGGCCGTCGCCCGGCTCAGGGCATCGCTCAGGTCTTTTGCAGAACCCGACTTAGCGGCGAAAACAAGATGCTCAGCATGGAGCCGTGCCGGACGAACGAAACGCTGTTTTTCGAGCGCATAGAAGTCCTTGAGCTGCTGGGTCGTCGCTTTCTTTGAATTGCCACTGGCTTCAACTTTTCGAATCATCGATCGCACAAGTCGCGACCGCACCGATTGGTCCTGCAGGTGAAGGCTGAGGTCCATGGCTCGGCTCAAGAGCAATTCTTCATCGATCAGCCGTTTCAAAATAGCCTGACGTTGAGCGTCCCCGAGGGGCTTGGAACTTTCGCTGCCCGTGGCGAAGACCTGTTTGCGTAAACGCTCCAGGGGAATGGGCCGACCGTCCACCATAGCCGCTGTTCCCACCGGAAGCTCTCCGGTACTATTGGGGGAAACGAACGCCACAATCAAAGCTGCGGCAGCACCAGCGACAGAAGCCAGGATGAAAAGGCGATCCCAGAAGCCTGTTTTGGACAACGAATCTTTGATTTGCATGAAGTACGACCTTTGAGCGCCTAAATTCAACGTGAAGAATGCTACCGCGCTGGACTGACGTAAATCGGCGATGTCCAAGCCCGCGAGTCTTTGTTGGCCAGGCAATCGTCTTCCAAAGGAACGCCCTCAATCTTGGTGCAGGGTTTGATCGACTTGCAGTCACCATTGGCGTCGCGCGTGCACCTTAAATTGTCGGCGTTGATCATCTTCGCCGGCTCTTGAATGGCTCGCGCATAATATGTCGCAGGACGGCCTTGTGCTGGAAATTCAGGGTCTGTGAACGTAACGCTGCACCCGTTGGCATTGGGTGGGCATTTGAAGGTTTTCCAGGGGTCTTGAATCAACTGAGCCACATCTTCGCCAGCTTTGGTTTGCGGACGAATTCGAATGATATCTATCCGCTCGATCAATTTCCGTTCGTTGGAGGGGTTATAGCATTCGTTCTTACAGAGGCGTGCCAAGCGTTTGGGACCCAGGGCGGTCTGACTATATTGGGGGCAACCCGGCTTCTGTTTGAAGGCCCCCACAGCGCGAACCTGAAAACGCGGCGCTTCCGCTAGGGTCACGGCTGCCCCCATCGGTTTAGACGTTCCGCCGGGCGCGTTCAACAGATCAAACCAAATCAGCATGCGTTCACCCGACGTAGCGTAGATTTCTCTTCGCTCGAACGCTTGCCAAATTTCTTCACGACTACGCCCTTTGGCATGCACCGCAGCCAATCCCCCTGTAGTAAAAAAACTACTTAAGCGCTCCATCTCGACGTACTGCACAGGATCGAATTTGGTGTCATTACGATCGAAGGGAATGGACTTGGCTAACGGCCGGGGCTCCGGTTCGGGAAGCCATTTCTTCACGTCCGCGTCCATTACCCAGCTCGATTCCGTATTTCCACGCCGAGAAACCTCTTTGAAACCGGTTCCAGGCCGCGCAAAGTGGTTATCGCTCGAACTAATGAAACCGAAACGAAATTGCTTTGGCTTCATAGCATCGTCGAAGTTGGTGAGGGCCAGCGCGTATTGTGCCGATCCACCGGGGCGATAATTGAAGGCGGGCAAATAGCAGTCACGACATTGATTGGCATCTTTCCAATCGTGAATCGTGGCTCCGGGAATTGTCAGATGGCCTGCATTACCCAGGTCTGCGTAATTCTGCCGTGCCTGAGCCGCTCGTTTTTTGCATTCGGCGGCGGGAAGGCCTTCCTTGAGGCAGCGCGCTTCGATGATTTCTCCGGCGCGGAAACAACTCGGTAAGAAATCGTCGCCCTTGTCGGGACAGCTGGGCTTGTTTTCTTTATCGTAGTTCAGTGCGCGCCAGGGCCGGTATTCCTCTGAATTTCCATGCCCTGAATAGACTTCGAAAACATACTGGCGCTTTGGGTCGTGCTGGTTACCGATGAGTTGTTTGTCCCACGAGCTTCCCCCAGGGGTATAATTCCCCCAGGTGGTTCCATGGGGAATGACCATGGATTCGAAGCCCCACTGATCAAGCTTGGCGAAAAGTTTGGCCGGCGTGGCGACGCTTTCGTAGCAATCGGCCGGCAATGAGTGCACATCACCGTTTTCCGGGCAAGCGCGGTTGGCAAAGCGATCCGCATGAAAGCGGGTAAAGTCGAGGTAATAGCTGCGGTTCCCGCCGGGGGCCGCCAAGCTGATACCGACCCGTTGCCAAAAGTCGGCACCCAGATGAGCTCGGCAGGACGGTGCCCCCTGCGGCGAGCGCGAGGCGATCGGCCGCACGGGAAGTCGTTCTTCCTCGGTATCCTTAAAGATCACATTTTTATGACCGTAGTGATTTGCGGGTATCGTGCCCGACTGGGTCCATTCCCAGCCGACAAACGTGACGAGATCAGGATCTTTGGGATCTCCTGAAACCGCATTGCATTGGCGTACGGCTTTCTTTGTTTCCTTCCACTGCCAAGGCGTCATTCCCTCAGCGTGGTCAGTGAGTGCCCAAAAGTCCAATGCCGAACAAAACCGCGCGAAGTCGCACGCATCGGCCGGCGGATGTGCACCTTCTCCATTCATCACAGGCAAGCTGGTCATGAATGCATCGAGGGAAAACGTCGTATGTACGTGAAGGTCACCGAACAAGATCTGTTTCATGGGCGCTATGGGCTCAGCCCCCGTTTGGCTTCCCCCGATACCGACCGCCGCTTCGTGCTGAGCTTTGGTAAGCGCATTTTGAAATGATAGCGGGCGCCGCGTATTGGAAATATCGCCCGCACCAAGCCGATCACCCAACCACCCTTTGCCCAGGGCCAGTACCACAACCGCCAAAATGGCCACCACAGCCAGCGCTAGCATGAGTTTCGGTCGCTTCATTGGATTTAAGCTCGCTCCTCTGGGAAAATGGGTCGGCAGGTCTTCCCTTCGCTACAATAGCGCGTAGAGGACCGCAATAATAGACATGGGAATGGTTAGCGGCACCTGCCTCAGTCAGGTCAATACTCGTCTAACCCCGCACGATGTCGGCCGATTCTGGATCATTGACCAAGCTAAGGGATCTCTTTTAGAATGATCCTTGTAATGACGCGATTGCGACAACTTCTGCGCTTTTTTTCGCGCCCGTTAATCGGGTTGGTAACACTCGGCGTTTTTGCCGCGCCCATACTCTCGCTACCCAGTTTCGCGCTCGCTGCGAAGAACAGTTGTGGTTCCTCGTGTCCCTGCCACCGCGAGCATCAACTGAAGAAGGCGGCAGATCCCTGCTGCGACGGCAACTCGGAAAAGCAGCCCAATAAGAAACAGAAACATCAATCTGATGGCGACCCATGTCCCCAGGATTGTCCCGATTGTAGCTGTTCCGTCGGCGTTGTCGTCGGCGTTTCATCATTCGAGGTCGCCGGCTTCCTGAGCGATGTATCGAATTCCTCAATGGCTCAACCCAGAGACCAACGGCTCTCGGGCTCTACCGAGCGCGTGTTCCGGCCGCCCCGTACGTTCTGCTAAACCAAAGTCAGACAAACTAAGTCCAGGGAGTAACCGCAAGGCCATTGGCTAAAGTGGCGATTGCTCCCCAATTCCCCGTAGGGTATGGGGGGGGGTTACTAGCCCCCCTTGCTCAAACGAAGGAGAAGAGAAATGCGTTTCACGACATTCATTGGCATAAGCCTTATTGCCCTCGGTCTTACCCATTGCAAAAATGACGGAAAAAGCGAGGAAAAGGCCAAAACGAACCCGGCGACCCCAGCCAAAAAAGTCGCCAAGGCCACCCCTACCCACGCGCCCGCGGATTTTAAACCCGGATCCTACGAGGACTGGTGCGGGGGGCATCAAGTACCTGAATCCCTTTGCACCCGCTGCAATGCGTCGCTGATCCCCGCTTTCAAAAAAACCGGCGATTGGTGCGCGAAGCACAACATGCCCGAATCCCAATGCCTCGCTTGCAATCCAGGCTTGAAGATCAAACGGCCCCCAAAGCCAGCAGGCAAATAGAAGGATGTCCCCGATTCGTTCATATCTTTGCGGTCTAACGGTGCTATTGATGGGCGCGTGCGCCAAAGGCGGAGAGAATCAACCAGCGCCCGGGCCCACGCCATCTCCAGAAGCCGCGAAGGCTACCGCTGGTCCTTGCAAGGCTCACGGTGTGGATTCGACGCTCTGCACCCGCTGCAATCCAGCCCTCGAACCTGTCTTCAAGGCCCGAGGCGATTGGTGCGAAACCCATCGATTCCCCGAATCGCTCTGCCCGATTTGCAGCGCCAAGGACGGACAGAAGACGGCGATACTGCCCGAGGCAGAGCGGCCACCAGCAACCGAGCATGCCCCGGTACCCTCTCCAACTGCCGGTGTGAGTGCTGCCAAAAAAGAAATAGAAAGCAAGGTCGTGCGATTCAAATCACCGGAGGTGGAAAAGAACGCCGGCCTGAAGACAACCAAAGTACGACGTGTTCCGTTTCGGTCATCCATCTCGTGCACAGCCAGGGTTTCGTTCAATCGAGATCGTATCGCGGATATCCGCGCCATCGTTCCAGGCCTGATAAGGCGAATCCGAGTTCGGTTGGGCCATCGCGTAGAGCGTGGCACGCCTCTTTTCGAGCTAGAGAGCACGCGAATTGGCGAGACCCAGGCCAGCCTGCGCACGGCACGTGGCCGAGTGCGAACGGCAAAAGCCAATCTCGATCGACAGCGGAAACTACTTGCCGGCGATATCGCCTCCGCCCGTCAGGTGGAATTGGCGGAGCAGGAGTTGGCCGCTGCCAAGGCGGAGGTCCGTTCCGGCAGCACCACCTTGCGCTTGGCAGGGTCTAGCGGAGGAAGATCCCTCGGGCGATATACCTTGGCTGCGCCCATCGCCGGTACCGTGGTGCGGCGCCCCGCAGCTCTGGGCCTCTTGGCTGATAGCCATATCTCCTTGGCGACCATTGCGGATACCTCCACCATGTGGGCCCTGTGCAATATCACCGAAAGCGAAGCCGGGCTATTGGAACTCGGTCAAACGATGAATCTGCAGGCTGGCCCCGACAAGCGAGAACGGTTCTCGGGGAAGATCAGCTATATCGCCGCGGAAGTGGATAAGCGAACACGCACGGTTTTGGCAACGGCCGAAATACCCAACCCCCAAGGCCGCCTACGGGCCAACCAATTCGCCGAAGCGACAATCGTGGCGATAGCGCCCCGCATGGTGCTAGCGGTCCCCAAGGAGGCGGTCCAAAGGGTGGGTACAAACAGCGTGGTCTTCATCCGCTCCAAGGCGGGCCAATATCTCCCTCGCGTCGTGCGAGCTTTCAACATGAATAAGTTGGTCGCGGTCGACGGCAAATTGCGTGAGGGCGACGCCGTGGTTACCACGGGGGCTTATCTAT